>Ga0136633_1000438_pt1 | contig 31752 bp, 30 predicted proteins | sample AntDrymeUQ832206_2_FD_105494 | JGI IMG/M metagenome (GOLD analysis project Ga0136633, IMG submission 105494) | Polar desert sand microbial communities from Dry Valleys, Antarctica - metaG UQ83 (22.06) | ecosystem: Environmental > Terrestrial > Soil > Desert | place: Antarctica: Dry Valley... | reverse complement strand
CCGCGTCATAGGGCGACAACCCGAACTCCGCCATGAACCGGTGTTTCTTGGCATCGTGGAGCTCGGGCAGCGTGGCCTCGACGCCGGCAATGAATTCTTCGCTGAGATCCAAGGGTAAGAGATCGGGATCGGGAAAATACCGATAATCGTTGGCCTCTTCTTTTAAGCGCATCGAACGGGTCTCGCCGCGTTCGGCATCGTAGAGCCTGGTCTCCTGGACGACCCGCCCGCCGGATCCAAGCAAGTCGATCTGCCGTTGGATCTCGTAATTGATGGCCCGCTCGACAAACCGAAACGAGTTCAGGTTTTTAATTTCGGCCCGAGTCCCGAACTTGGTTTGTCCTCGCGGGCGGACCGAGACGTTGGCGTCACAGCGGAACGAGCCTTCCTGCATGTTTCCATCGCAGATTTCGAGATACCGGACTAAGCTATGGATCTTTTTCATGTAGGCGACGGCTTGCTTGGCCGAACGTAGCTCCGGCTCCGAGACGATTTCAAGCAGCGGCGTTCCCGCCCGGTTCAAGTCGATGCCCGACATTCCGTGAACGGCTTCATGCAGCGATTTTCCCGCATCCTCTTCGAGATGCGCCCGCGTGATGCCAATGCGCATAACGGCGCCATTTTCGCCCTCGATCTCGATCGATCCCCGTCCAACGATGGGGATCTCATACTGGCTGATCTGATAGCCTTTGGGGAGATCGGGGTAGAAATAGTTCTTGCGGGCGAATACCGATCGCCGGCTGATGTCCGCATGGATCGCGAGTCCGAACTTCACCGCCATCCTCACGGCTTCTTTATTGAGCACCGGCAGCACCCCGGGCAGCCCCAGATCGACGCCGCAGGCCTGCGTATTCGGAAGGGCGCCGTACGCGGTGGCAGCCCCGGAAAAGATCTTGCTCCTTGTCGCGAGCTGCGCGTGAATTTCGAGTCCGATAACCGGTTCCCAATCCATTTCAACCGCACCCTTCGGGCGCACGCAGGTGCCAGTCTGTCGCCTGCTGGTAGCGGTGGGCCGCGTTTAATAACCGGGCTTCGCCGAAGTGATCGCCGATGAGCTGTAATCCCACGGGAAGACGCCCGACAAAGCCCGCTGGCAGCGAGAGGGCCGGTAATCCCGCCAGATTGATCGAAATCGTATAGATGTCGGAGAGATACATCGTGACCGGATCGTCGGTCTTTTCACCGAGCTTGAAGGCGACGGTCGGCGAGGTCGGGCAGAGGATCACATCGGCCTCCGCGAAGGCCCGGTGAAAGTCATCGCGGATGAGTCGCCGGATCCGCTGCGCCTTGAGGTAGTAAGCATCGTAGTAACCGGCCGAGAGAGCATAGGTTCCGATCATGATGCGCCGCTTGACCTCGGCGCCGAACCCCTCCCCGCGGGAGCGGGAAAAGAGATCGTTGATATCCGCCGCATCATCGCAACGGTAGCCGTAACGTACGCCATCGAAACGGGCGAGGTTGGAAGAGCATTCGGCCGGCGCAACCACATAGTACGCCGGGATGGACAGGCGGGTATTGGGGAGTGAAATCTCGGCAACGACCGCCCCCAGGCGTTCAAATTGTTTAACTGCGGATTCGATCACGGCGCCGATTTGGGAGTCTAGCCCTTCTCCGAAGAATTCGCGCGGGAGCCCGATTCGGAGTCCCTCGATCGAGTCCTCGAGGTGTGTCGAGTAGTCTTCGGCCGGGCGCTCGGCGGAGGTCGAATCCCGCGCATCGAAGCCTGCCATGGCGGTGAGCAATAGCGCCGCATCCTCTGCGGAACGGGCGATCGGTCCGCCTTGATCGAGGCTCGATGCATAGGCGATCATCCCATAGCGGGACACGGTCCCATAGGTGGGCTTAATGCCGGTAAGACCGCAGAGGGCCGCGGGTTGGCGAATAGACCCGCCGGTGTCGGTGCCGGTGGCGGCGGGCGCCAAGCGGGCCGCCACGACGCATGCGGAGCCGCCGGACGAGCCCCCCGGCACGCGCTCGAGGTCCCAAGGGTTGCGCACGGGTCCGTAAAAACTGGTCTCGGTGGACGATCCCATGGCGAATTCATCCATATTGGTCTTGCCGAGCATCACCATACCGGCCCGCCGGAGCTTTTCGACGACCGTTGCATCGTAGGGAGCGATAAAGTTGTCCAGCATTCGCGAGCCGCAGGAGGTCTTGACGCCGCGCGTACAAAAAATGTCTTTGTGCGCGATCGGGATGCCCGTGAGCGGTCCATTGTTACCCGCCTGTCGCCGTTGATCGGCCTCCCTGGCTTGAGCGCGCGCGAGCTCCGCGGTGACCGTGATGAAGCTATTGTATTTCCCGTCCATGCGCGCGATGCGATCGAGGTAGATCTCGGTCAGCTCAACACTCGAGATCTCGCGCCGATCGAGGGCCCGCGACAATTGGATTAGGGAATTTTTATGCATCCGGCGACTAGGTATCTATCACCTTCGGGACACAATAAAGCCCCGCCTCCACGTGTGAGGCAAGCGCTTGAAACGTCTCTCTCTGATTTCCTTCCGTGACCACGTCGTCGCGGAGTTTCAGGCTCAGCTCCAGAGGATGGGCGAGCGGTGCGACGCTGACTGTATCCACGGTGTTCATTTGTTCGACCAAGGCCAGGATACTGGAAAGCTGCCGCGCAACCTCGGGAATGTCGTTGTCACTCAGCTTTAACCGCGCCAACCACGCGATTCTCTCCACGTCCGTTTTTTCCAGGGTCATTTTAGCTCGCCATGCGGGTCCGGGATCCCAAATTTACCACAGCCACAAGCTTGCTCGAAACCTTGGCGACTGCTACAGTGACACATACGTTGACTGGGAAAACGTTTAGTGCGTGGATCTTAATCGCACCGGGCCGGTTTTCGCCGCCCGCATTCGCGAGTTGCGTCTGGTATGCTTAGCCGATTGCGCGGATTTTTTTCGAACGACCTATCCATCGATCTGGGGACGGCAAATACGCTCATCTACATGCGCGGAAAGGGCGTCGTTCTGAACGAGCCCTCGGTCGTGGCCATTCGGCAGAACTCGAATCATTCCAACCAAAAGAGTATCGCAGCCGTCGGCACCGAGGCCAAGCGCATGTTGGGGCGCACGCCGGGCAATATCACCGCGACGCGTCCGCTCAAGGATGGGGTCATCGCGGATTTTACCATCACCGAAAAAATGCTGCAGCACTTTATGCATAAGGTCCATGGAAATCGCTTCTTGAAACCAAGCCCGCGGGTCGTGGTGTGTGTACCCTGCGGATCGACACAGGTGGAGCGGCGGGCCATCCGCGAATCAGCCGCCGGAGCGGGCGCGCGCGATGTCTACCTGCTGGAAGAGCCTTTGGCCGCGGCCATCGGCGCCGGGTTGCCGGTCAGCGATGCCAGCGGTTCCATGGTCTTGGATATCGGCGGTGGAACCTCCGAGGTTGCGATTATATCCCTTAACGGCATTGTATTTGCAGATTCCGTGCGTATCGGCGGCGATCGATTGGACGACGCGATCATCAATTATGTGCGTCGTAACTACGGGACCCTGATTGGGGATGCGACCGCCGAGCGCATCAAGCACACGATAGGTTGCGCCTATCCCGGCGATGAGGTGAGGGAAATGGAGGTACGGGGTAGGAATCTTGCCGAAGGGCTGCCCCGCAGCTTCACCCTGAACAGCAACGAGATCTTGGAGGCCTTGCAGGAGCCCTTGTCAGGAATCGTAAGCGCCGTGAAGACATCCCTGGAAAAGACACCGCCGGAGCTCGCCTCGGACGTCTCGGAGCGGGGCATGGTGCTAACCGGTGGAGGCGCCTTGCTCCGGGACTTCGATCGGTTGCTGAAAGAAGAAACCGGCATCCCGGTGGTGATTGCCGAGGACCCGCTCACCTGCGTCGCGCGCGGTGGTGGGCGCGTACTGGAACTGATCGATGAGCTCGGTCCCGAGGTTTTATCGTTAGAGTAAGCGTCAACACGGCACGGAGGGATTGTGGCGGAAAAGACCCTATTTCGGCGCGGGCCGCTGCTCAGGTTACGTCTTGGCCTGCTGTTGCTGACATCGCTCGGCTTGATGATCGTCGATCATCAGCGCGAGCAGCTGGAGAACGTACGCGGGGCCCTCTCGCTCGTGGTGTATCCGCTTCAGTACGTTGTAAACCTTCCGCAGGAAATCGTTCGCGGGGTGCGTAAAACACTCGTAACCCAAACTAGCTTAATCGCCGAGAATCGGCGCCTGCGCAGGCAAAACTTGATGCTTAAGACACGTTCCCAGCGGTTTGCGGCGTTGGAAGCGGAAAACATGCGCTTGCGGGAGCTGCTGGAATCGTCGCTGGAGGTGAGCGAGCGGGTGTTGGTAGCCGATGTAATCGCCTTGGAGCTGGTCTCGCCCAGCCGAACCGCCGTGCTCGACAAGGGCAGCCAGCAGGGCGTCTATCAAGGTCAACCGATCATCGATGGGGACGGCATCATGGGGCAGATCATCCATGTGAATCCGATTTCATCCACGGCCTTGCTGATCACCGATATCAGTCATGCCTTGCCGGTGCAAATCAATCGCAGCGGCGTGCGCGCCATCGCCAGTGGCAGCGGTTCAGCCGATGGTCTGGAGCTCGCGCACGTACCGTTGAATGCCGATGTGAAACGCGGGGATTTAATCGTCTCTTCGGGCCTTGATGGGCGTTTTCCGGCCGGCTACCCGGTGGGCGTGGTGACCGTAATCAGCGTTGATCCGGGTGAACCTTTCGCGAAGGTCATGGCCGTCGCAAGCGCGAAGGTCGAACAGGCGCGGGAGGTCCTTTTGCTTTGGCCTGACAGGCGCCAGAGCCCCGACCATCCATCGTCCAGAGAGAGTATTGCGTTTCAATGATGGCGGAACAAGGCGGATCGGCTTGGGCTATTCCGGTGACCTTGCTGGCGGCGATCGTACTCACGCTCATGCCCCTGCCTGACTGGGCGGTGGCGTGGCGGCCCGCGTGGACGGTCATGGTGTTGATCTATTGGTGCATGGCCGTGCCGGACCGCGTCGGTATCGGCGCCGCTTGGGTTATCGGGCTGGTCCTCGACGCCTTGGAGGGGAGTCTGCTTGGGCAACACGCCGCCGGGTTCGCGATCATCGCCTACCTCACCGTGACGAATCACCGGCGCTTGCGTGCCTTTTCATGGTTTCAACAGTCCTTATGCGTGGGTCTGCTAGTCGCAACCAATGCGCTATTGAAATCCTGGGTCCAAGGAATCATGGGCTTAACCCCGAACTATGCGATCCACTGGTTGCCCGTCATCTCGACCATGGTGTTCTGGCCATGGCTCTATCTGGTGCTGCGCGATATGCGCCGCAAACACGGCATCGTCTAACCGGTTTCACCCGCGGGCTCCGGTAAGTTAGTATACAGGTGCCTTACCCACTTGTCCTTACGGATTCGGCGAACGAGACTCGGATTTTTCGTAACCGCGTCATCGCCTCGCTCGTGATTATGGGCGTGTCGCTATTGCTGGTCATCGGGAGGCTTATCAAGCTTCAGGTATTCGAGCACGACCGCTATAAGACGCTATCGCAAGAGAATCGGCTCAAGATCGTGCCGGTCGCTCCGGCACGTGGACTTATATACAGCCATGAGGGCGTGCTGCTGGCCGACAACCGGCCTACTTTCAGCCTCGAGATCGTACCGGAAAGGACGCATGATCTCCCTAAGGTCATGCGTGAGCTGCGGGAGTTGATGACGATTGGCGACGATGATCTCAAGACCTTCTATCGGTCCGTGCGCAAAAAGCGCAGGTTCGAAGGGGTGCCCTTAGTAAGTAATGTCGGCGAGGAGGACGTTGCGCGCTTTGTCGTCGATCGTCACCGTTTCCCAGGCGTGGCTATTGTTGCGCGTTTAAGCCGCTACTACCCGCGTGGAGCCCAGCTGGCTCACGTCGTCGGCTACATGGGCCGGATCGACGAGGCGGAGACCAAGCAATTGGACACCTCCAACTACAGCGCGACCACCCACATCGGTAAGACCGGCGTAGAAAAATCCTATGAAGCGATGCTCCACGGCCGCGTGGGCTATCAAGAAGTGGAGGTGAACGCCGAAGGGCGCGTGATCAGGGTTTTGAAGCGCGTGCCGTCAGAACCGGGTCGGGACCTGCACCTGTCTATCGATACCCGGCTGCAACGTGCGGCTTTGCAGGAGCTAGGTGCGAAACGGGGTGCGGTGCTGGCCGCCGATCCTCGAACCGGGGCGGTATTGGCCTTGGTCAGTAACCCAGTGCATGATCCGAATGTATTCGTCGGCGGTATCGGCATCGACGAGTACAAAGCATTGCGTGATTCCCCGGATCGGCCGCTTTTCAACCGCGCGCTTCAAGGAATGTATCCACCCGGTTCCACGATCAAACCGTTCGTGGCGCTGGCCGGCCTGGACTCAGGGTTGAGAACGCCCGCGACGGCGAGCTGGTGCCCCGGTTGGTTCAGCCTGGCCGGGCAACGGCACAAATACCGCTGTTGGAAAAAGACCGGTCACGGGCATGTCGATCTCGGGCGGGCCGTCGCCCAATCCTGCGATGTGTATTTTTACCGCCTGGCGCACGATCTCGGAATCGAGCGTTTGCACGCCTATCTGAGCCGGTTCAACTTCGGACAACCTACGGGAATCGATTTACCGAGTGAGGCATCCGGACTTCTGCCCTCGCCAGCGTGGAAACGAAAGTCGCGGCGTCTTACCTGGTACCCCGGGGAGACCTTGATCACCGGCATTGGGCAAGGATTCGTGTTGGCGACACCCTTGCAGCTCGTAACGGCCACGGCGATGCTCGCTAACGGCGGCCGCCGCGTTACACCGCGCGTCGTGAGCCACACGGTTGACCGCCGAGCTCAGACGAGCACTCCGGTGGAGGACCCCGCCAAGGCCGAAGCGCCCTTCATCAGGGCCGCCGACCGGCTACAGATCGTGCAATCCATGGAACGGGTGGTTCACGGTAGCGATGGCACTGCCCGAACGGTCGGCCTGGATGCGCCGTTTCGGTTTGCGGGGAAGACCGGTACTTCCCAGGTGTTCAGAATCAAGCAAGGTCAGGTGATCAACAACAAAAACGTACCGGAGCATCTGCGTGATCACGCCCTATTCATAGCATTTGCCCCGGTGGAAGCGCCAGTTATCGTGCTGGCGATCGTGGTCGAGCACGGGGGCAGCGGCAGCGAGGCCGCGGCACCGATCGCGCGCAGACTCTTGGATCAGTATCTTAGCGCCGACACGACGGAGATGCGGCAAGTTGGCGGCGGATAGCCTGCTCCCGGCCATTAGTCGGTTTCATCTCGATCCGCCTCTGCTTACCGCGGTGCTGATCTTGTGTGCGATGGGTTTGCTGGTGCTCTATAGCGCCGGCGGGCAACAGATGGGAGTTGTCATCGGCCAAGGCGTTAAGATGGCCGCCGGGCTTGGGATCATGGTCGGCATGGCGCAGATTCCCCCGGCCCAGTTCCGACGCTGGGCACCCTGGTCCTATGCGATTGGCGTGGCGCTGCTCGGTTTGGTGATGCTTCACGGCACGGGGCGCGGCGCTCAGCGCTGGCTCGATCTCGGCGTCATCCGTTTTCAACCCTCGGAGCTAATGAAGATCGCGGTGCCGATGATGGTTTGTTGGTATTTGAGCAACGCGGGAATGGCTCCGGGCTTTCGCCGCACACTCGTGACCCTCGGCATCGTTATGATTCCAGCGGCTCTCATTGCCGAGCAACCGGATCTCGGCACCGCGACGCTGGTGGCGGCGAGCGGTCTGTCGGTATTGTTTTTAGCCGGCGTAAACTGGCGCTTGCTCGGCGTTGGGACGATCGTGACCGCGGCGGGCGCGCCGGTTCTTTGGTATTACATGCATGAATACCAGCGCCAGCGCTTGCTCACTCTGTTGGATCCGGAGAATGATCCGCTAGGGTCGGGCTATCATATTATCCAATCCATGATTGCCGTCGGTTCCGGAGGGTTGTACGGCAAGGGCTGGTTAAACGGCACGCAATCCCACTTGGAATTTTTGCCGGAACGGTCGACCGACTTTATTTTCGCCGTGCTGTGCGAGGAATTCGGATTAATGGGTGTGTTACTGCTTCTAAGCGTTTATTTATTCGTGATCCTGCGCGGATTCACGATCGCCCTTGCGGCGCGAGAAAGCTTCGTGCGCTTATTCGCCGGGAGCCTTACGATCACACTGTTTATTTATATCCTCGTCAACATGGGTATGGTGGTCGGCCAATTGCCGGTTGTCGGCATCCCGTTGCCTTTCATTAGCTACGGAGGAACCTCGCTCGTGACTCTGCTCGCGAGTTTCGGTATTCTGATGTCTATTCACACCCACAAACGACTACTGTCGAATTGAGGAGCACGTTTGAAGGCGTTGATTGGGGCCGTGTGCCTCGCAATTTTGTGCATCGGACCGTCGTTTTCGAGCGATCTCGATCGCAATGCAGTCAAGGTATTTATCGATGAGATGGTGGGACGCCACGCTTTTTCGCGCGGCGATCTCGATGCTTTGTTCCGTGAAGTCCGCTTGGCGCCGGTGGTATTGGCCGCGATCGCGAAACCCGCCGAGTCCAAGCCTTGGTATCAATACCGCACCAACTTCGTAACGCCCGAGCGAACCGAAGCAGGCGTCGATTTCTGGGCCCGTAACTGCGCGGCCCTGGAACGGGCGGAACGTGCTTTTGGGGTACCGCCTCACATCATCGCCGGCATCATTGGGGTCGAGACCTCCTACGGAAAGAATACCGGCACGCATGTGGTCGTGGACGCGCTCAGTACCCTGGCGTTTCACTTTCCGCCACGCGCCGCGTTCTTTCGTAGCGAGCTCGAGAACTTCCTGCTGTTCACCCGCGATCATGGCATGGATGCGCTATCGATTAAGGGCTCCTATGCCGGCGCCATGGGGATCCCTCAATTTATTCCCAGTAGCTATCGCCGCTTCGCGGTGGATTTCGATCACGACGGCCGCGCGGACATTTGGGGAAATCCGGCCGATGCGATTGCCAGCGTGGGAAACTATTTAAAAGCCCACGGTTGGGAAGCGGGAAAGCCGATCGCGGTGCCCGCCCGCGTCACCGGCCGGCGGTATGATACATTCTTGTATCAAGGCAGGGAGCCCAGTGCGAGCTTGAAAACAATGCGGGAGGCGGGGATCGTCCCGGAGAGACTCATTGGCGATGACCTTCTCGGATTTCTTGTCGCCTTGGACACCGGCGCCGGCCGGGAATTTTGGTGGGCGCTGAAAAACTTCTTCGTGATAACGCGCTATAATCATAGCGCCTTATACGCGATGGCCGTATTTCAACTAGCCGAGGCCGTCAGGCACGGCTATAAAAACAGTGAAGCTAATCCGCGTGATCCCATCGCCAGCCACTGAAGCCGGCCGAAATCTAACCTATGGGTACGCTTTTCTACTCTGCCTAGGCCTGCTAGCCACGGGGTGCGGCACGGCGCCCTTGCGGCAAGGACCCGCTTCCCCGACAGCAAAAATTCCCGATCCCGGCCCGACGGTTCGTGACGAACCCTTGAGTCGTTACGGTAACCCCGAATTCTACGAGGTCTTTGGCCGGCGTTATCGCCCGTTGAAAAATGCCGCGGGATTCGCGGAACGCGGGATCGCCTCTTGGTATGGCCGCGACTTCCACCTGCGCCGCACCTCGAGCGGAGAGACCTACGATATGTATAAGATGACGGCGGCGCATCGGGTCTTGCCGTTGCCGACCTACGTCGAGGTCACCAATCTGCAGAACGGCCGCCGGGCCATCGTAAGGGTCAACGATCGGGGACCGTTCAAGGATGATCGTGTCATCGATCTTTCCTTTGCGGCGGCCGTCAAGCTCGGTGTTCATGGACCCGGTACGGCGCGTGTCGAGCTGCGGACCATCGCGCCTGGCCGCCGGCCGGCGGTCCGTGCCGCGACGCCGTCGCCGCTCCATCGATCACCCAAGCGCTTCGGGTATTATTTGCAGGTGGGCGCCTTTTCCGACATGAGCAACGCGGAGCGCCTGCGCAACCATATCGTAGCGCTGCTCGATAATAGCGTTGAAATTCGGCCGGACGTCATCAAGGACAAATCCTATTACCTAGTACACGTCGGTCCGTTGGCAACGACGGCGGCCGCAAGCCGCCTCGCCGCGCGGCTTACACGAATCGGCGTCCAGCACCATCGCCTTATCGACAACTGATCCCCTGTTTCCGGGTAGCAGCCTTTTCAGGTATGCGCCCAGAGCATTGCAAACCACCATGAAAACCTATTCACTCTTGGTCCTACTGTCGGTGTTATCGAATTCTGCGTATGCCATTGAGACGCCGGTGGCGCCTCCGCCGCGGATCGACGCCGCGGCACACGTTTTGATGGATTATCACAGTGGCGATCTCCTCGCCGAGGGCAACCCTGACCAGCGCTGGGAACCCGCGAGCCTGACCAAGATCATGACCATGTACGCGCTCGCTCACGAGCTGAAGGAAGGGAATGTCGCCTTGGAGGATCCGGTAACCATCAGTGAGCAGGCGTGGCGCACGGGCGGGTCGAAGATGTTTATCGAGGTCGGCAAACAGGTTTCCGTCAAGGACCTGTTAATGGGCGTGGTCATCCAATCGGGCAACGACGCGAGCGTTGCGCTCGCCGAGCATATTTCCGGTTCCGAAGAGGTCTTCGCGGAGCTCATGAACCAGCACGCGCGGCGTATCGGTCTTAAAAACACTCACTTTACCAACACCTCGGGGCTTCCCGATCCAAACCACTACGCGACGGCGCGCGATCTCGCCCTCATGTCCAGGGCGCTCGTCCGGGATTATCCGGATGTCTACGCGCTTTCCAAGATCAAGGAATTCACTTTTAACGGCATTAAACAACCTAACCGCAATAAACTACTGTGGCGCGATGCGTCCGTGGACGGCCTCAAGACCGGGCACACGCAGGGCGCCGGGTATTGTTTGGTGGCCTCCGCGCTGCGCGACGGCATGCGTCTAATTTCGGTGGTGCTGGGGTCGAAAACGGAAAAGAATCGCGGCGCCGCAACCCAAGGATTACTCAATTATGGATTCCGGTTTTACGAAACCCATCGCCTGTACGCCGCCCATCAAGCGCTCGCCCAGGTGCGCGTGTGGAAGGGTGAACCGCAAGCCGCCGACGTGGGCCTGGTGGAAGACCTTTTTATCACCTTGCCGCGGCGGCGGCATAAGGAATTGAAGGCGGCGATACATATCGAACCGCGTATCGTTGCTCCGGTGGCGAAAGGGCAACGAGGCGGGACCTTGAAGATCAATCTTGGCGGCAAGGAGCTTATGCAAAGACCGCTGGTTTTGCTGAGATCCGTCCCCGAGGGGCCGCTCTATAACCGCCTCGTCGACGAAGTTTGGATGCTTATACAGTAGTCGTTTCCCGCGATGCCGGATTGCTATCTTAACGGCGAATTCATCGCCCTCGAATGCGCGCGCGTGTCCGTGTTGGACCGGGGCTTCATCTTCGGTGACGGCGTCTATGAGGTGATCCCGGTATTCAACGGACGCACATTTCGCTTGGACCAGCACCTCGCGCGGCTGCGGCAGAGCCTAGAGGCGATTCGCATCCCGCAGCCTCTCTGCGAGTGCGATTGGGCGGGCCTATTGAATACGCTCGTCGAGCGTAATGGGGGGGGCGACCAATCCCTGTATGTTCAGGTGACCCGCGGGGCTGCCAAGCGCGACCATGTATTGCCCGAGCCCATCACGCCGACCGTGTTTGCGATGAGCACCTGCCTCGACCCCAAGCGCGGCCATGCGCCCGTCAGCGCGATCACCTGCGATGATATCCGCTGGCACTACTGCCACATCAAGGCTATCGATCTGCTGGCGAACGTGATGCTGCGGCAGCGCGCCGCCGATGGCGGGGCCTATGAAGCCATCTTGCTGCGGGACGGCCGGCTGACCGAGGGAGCGGCCAGCAACGTGTTCATCGCCGCGGGCGGTATTGTCAAAACACCGCCCAAAAGCCATGCGCTCCTGCCGGGGATCACCCGCGACGTGCTGGTGGAACTATTGCCCGCGGCAGGGATCCCCTGCGTGGAAACCGAGGTTCCGCGCGCCGAGCTGATGGGTGCGGAGGAAATTTGGCTGACGAGCTCGGTCCGCGAGATCCTGCCGGTGACCGTCTTGGACGGGCATCCCGTGGGCAGCGGTGAACCGGGACCGCTGTGGACGCGGGTGTTTGAACTGTACGAACGGTTTAAGGCGGGCCAGGCGTTAAGAGACGCACCACCTTAAGCGGATGTACACATGGGCGCCGATAGTCTCTAGCGATGCGAGGGCGTCCTCCAACGACAACCGAAAAAGCGGTAGGATGACCTATCATGGAGATCTTCAAGGAATTCTCGATCGAGGCCGCGCACCTCCTTCCTAACGTCCCCGAAGGCCACAAGTGCCGCCGCCTACATGGCCACTCGTTCCAAATCGCAATCCATGTCCGTGGCGCGCTGGAACCGAAAAGCGGTTGGGTCATGGATTTCGCCGATGTCGGAGAGAAATTCCAGCCGCTCTTCGAGACGCTGGATCATCACTGTCTTAACGAAATCGAAGGCCTGGAGAATCCGACCAGTGAGAACCTAGCCCGTTGGATCTGGCAACGGCTGAAACCCGTCCTTTCGCAGCTTACAAAAGTCGTGGTCCGCGAGACCTGCACGGCCGGTTGTGTTTACCGGGGCGAGGAGGGATGAGAGGTTGTGATAAACCCTGGCCTGGTGTCATCGATCGGATCCGGTGATAAGGCGCGTGCCGCGTTCGAAGGTCAGGTACGACCAGAGCCACTGCAGGGCGACGAGCAGACGGTTGCGCAGGCTGATGAGAAAATAAATGTGCGCGAGACCCCAGATCCACCAGGCAAGGTTCCCTTTAAGGCGCAGCCAGCCGAAGTCAATGACCGCTGATTTGCGCCCGACGGTGGCGAGGTTCCCCCGGTTACGATAGCGAAACGCCGGAGGCGCGGTCTGCCCCGCGATCCGCGCCTGGATCAGCCGCGCGACATAGACACCCGCTTGCTTGGCGGCCGGAGCAATTCCGGGTACCGGCCTACCATGGGGGTCCAGCACGAGGGCTGCGTCGCCGATCACAAATACGTTGGGTAAGCCCGGTACGGAGAGGTCGGGCTTCACGATAACGCGGCCGGCCCGATCCTGCTCGGCGCCCAGCCAGTGCGCCGCCGGTGCGGCTGCGACTCCCGCCGCCCACAGGATGGTGGCCGCGGGGATCGGGCTATCGCCGAGCGACACGCCGCCCGCGTCGCAAGCCGTCACCGGCTGGCTCAAGCGTACCTCCACCCCGAGCCGCCCGAGCGAGGCCAGGGCGAACTGCGAGAGGGCCTTGGGGAAGGCCGGCAGGACGCGCGGGCCGGCCTCGACGAGCAGGATGCGGGCGCTGTGCGCGGATCGATAAGGCGGAAGTCAGCCGAGAGCGCCTTGCGCGCCAGCTCCGCGATAGCCCCGGCCAGCTCCACCCCCGTCGGTCCCGCGCCGACGATAACGAAGGTCAGGAGGCGTTTCCGCTCGCGCTCATCGGTTTCCATCTCGGCCTGTTCGAAAGCGGAAAGGATGCGCCGCCTGATCGCCGTGGCATCGTCGAGGTGCTTGAGCCCGGGGGCAAACCGCTCCCAGTCTCCGCGGCCAAAGTAGTCGTGCCGGACTCCTGTAGATAACACTAGATAATCATAGGGGAGCGATCGCTTGCCCATGTGCAACACCTTCCGCGCCGTATCGACCACGGTCACTTCGCCCAGCAAGACCCGCGCGTTCGGCTGACGTCGCAGCAGGCGGCGGATGGGCCAAGCGATATCGCCCGGAGAGAGGGCGGCGGTGGCGACCTGATAGAGCAGCGGTTGAAACAAATGGTAGTTCTGACGGTCCACGACTGTGACGGCGACCGGAGCGTCCGCTAGAGCCTTTGCCGCAGCCAGTCCGCCGAATCCGGCTCCGACGATCACGACTTGCGGCTTGCGGGCCGCCCCGGAGTCCGCACTCTCTGTACCTCGGGAGGTTTTCTGATTTACACACATGGATCAAAAGCCGTCCGCGGCGTGAGCATTCGACGAGGCGACTACGGGGTTAGAGCCTCTAAGCGTAGCGTGCATGACGGACCGGCTCCGAAAGGGTGCTCACCTGCGGCACGGTCGCGTGGCCTTAGCGATTGTGGAGCACCCGGCCCCAATCGAGGCTGATCCACCGTCCTTGGGCATAATCAAACAGGCCACATTGTTTCACAATCGCGTAATGGCGCAGCGGGGTCCACCGCCAAGATATCAGTCGAACGCCGGTGCGGGATGCCAAATACCTCTCGGCGGCCGCTAGGCTTCGCACCGGGATGCGGGTGTCCAAGTGGTGGAGCGTATGGTTCATCACGACATTGGGCAACAGGTACCACCAGATCCCGCTAAACCTGACGTGGCAGGCCCCGGTCGCCTGCGAGAACTCCGTTCGCCATTCTTCCGCCGATTCAAACCATTTAACCCGCGGGTGAGTGTGATTGAAGAACACCACGAAACCAATCGCCCAACTCGTGATCATGAGCGAGGCGGCGGCAAAGAGCGCCATCCTGGACAGCAAGCTCCAAGCACCCGCATCGCATAGAAATGCCGTCGTTCCCCCTACAACTAACCACGTCATAACCACGGTTGCTACGTCCGCATAGGCCGAACGCACGACGCGCTTCGGCACACCACTCGGGGGCCACACAAACTTTCGACGCCATAGCTCCAGCGCATAGTAGAGTCCGAATCCGCCGCCCGTCGGGTGCCGGTATATGAACTCCATCAATCGCCTCGGCAGCGAAAGCCGGCTGAACTCATCGGGCGAGAGCGGCGTCCAGACAAAATCAAGCCCCCTGAGGTTTGTGAAGTTGTGGTGCAGACCGTTGTGGAAATACGCCCACAACGAATAACTGTGAACGCTGGGTACGAATGCCAACCGGCCGATGACCGCATTGAGCGTGCGACTTGATGTGAAGCTTCCGTGGCAAGCGTCATGGGCGGTGACAAACAATTGCGATCCCGCCACGCCACCAACGATCGAAAGAGCGAGTGCGGTAAGAACGCTGTCAACTGCAATGCTGCCGCTCATCGCCGCGATCCAGATGATCATGGCGAGCAGGAACCAACACGCGGGATCGCATCGTTCTTGAGCATGAAACTGTTCAAGTCCCGTCAACCTGGGTTCCACAAGCCCACTCCACTTGCTTGACATCGTGTGAACGATAGTTACGCTGCTTCATAGCGAGGATCTCCCGTGCGCGAGTTTGTTGGGTGAAATCCGTAGCTTGAGGCCTCGCTTTTTTTTTTGAAAGGTGGCAATAAGAGAAACGTACCTAATGCCCGCGCGCAGTATACCGTAGTTATTAGTACCAACGTCCGTGAAAAGAATACTTGAGTATATCGGCGGTAAGAAGGGCATTGATGTGCGCATCAATGGGGACAGGCCCTATGATATCCACGTGCATCATCGGAGGTTCTACCGGCGCGTTTTATGGAACTATAGCCTCGGGATCGGCGAAGGTTACATGGATGGTGATTGGAGCTGCGAGGACCTGGAAGGCATGTTGACAAGGTGTTTGCGGATGGTTACGACCTCACAGAACGTCAGCATCGTGTCGGGCCTACAACATACCTTGCTCAACATGCAGACGATCCTGAAAAGCAGACGCTCCGCCGAGAGGCACTACGATATCGGTAATGATCTGTACGAAGCAATGCTGGATCCCCATATGCAATACAGCTGCGGTTACTGGAAGGATGCCACGACCTTGGAAGACGCACAACTCGCCAAGATGGACCTGATTTGCAGGAAGCTCCGTTTGCAGAGGGGAGCAAAGGTCTTGGACGTCGGTTGTGGATTCGGCGGATTGATGAAGTACATGAGCGATCGCTATAGCGTTGACGTCACCGGGGTAACGTTATCGCGAGAGCAGCAAAGGTTCGGGCAGGAGAAGTTTGGTCTCAACTCCATTTTTCTGCACGATTACCGTGAGCTTCGAAAGTATCATCGGAGATCGTATGACCGCGTGGTCTCCGTTGGCATGCTCGAGCACGTCGGATTCAAAAACTATGCGGACTTTCTCGAGTCTGTCCGGCATGTTACCAAGGACGATGGCATCTTTCTCCTGCATACCATAGGAGGTAATGTATCGGTTAGACGCCCTGACGACTGGGTGGACAAGTACATATTTACAAACGGTATGACGCCCTCGGTTGCCCAGTTGGGGAAGGCGATGGAGGGCCTGTGGGTGATGGAGGATTGGCATAACTTCGGCCCCGGTTACGCCAAGACGCTGGATGCTTGGAACCGGCATTCGAAAGCATATCTTCAGGGTTCGGACCGGTATCCTCTCCGATTCCAGAGGATGTGGGAGTTCTATCTAGTGGGTTCTAAGGTGATATTCGACCTCAGGGCATCGCAACTATGGCAGATATTGCTGACCCCGTATGGAGTGAAAGGCGGGCTCGAAAGAAGCGACTAAGCGCCTAGGGCTTGGTTACCGGTGTTTCCGCGTTTGGCGTCTCGGATGAGCGCACCTCGGGCGTGAACAGGGATTTTCCCCGCTCGATCAAGCGGTCGAACAGCGTGAAGGCGAACTCCACGCTATACCCCATGAGAAAGGCGACGACGACGGTCGAGAGACTGTAGGTTTCGAGCTCCGTCTCATCGAGAGAGAACATGATGCCGCCGATGACCCCAAGGAGCCCGCCCAGGCACACGCGCATGATAAACTGTCCCCCGAAGCTCGGCGCATAGCTGTTGTACGCCAGGCTAAAGAGCGAACGGCGCACCAAATAGGCAATGGCGCCGAGCAGACCCAGTATCAAAGGCAGTACATACTGGGAAAGAATGCTGAGCAGGGATCGCGAGTAACCCTCGATCGCGAGCGCGGCCTTTAAATACTCTTCGTGGTCGTTGGAGACAGCCTCGGCAGGGTCGGGGTATATCCACCACCAGATCTCCATCAACCTTGCCTCGGCGCGGCTTGTGACCTCCATCTTTCGCTCCAGGTCCGCCTGCCGGTCGACAAGTGGCTTCAAGGGCGAGACATGCTCCTTGATGTCAGGGTTCGCGTCCCACAGATCCCCGATGTGCGCGGTAACGGCCTGGTATTCTTCGCGGAGATCTGCGTGGTCCTGGAGCGCGTCGGTAAGCAGGATGACGTAGGCCTGTGTGATCACAAACACCGACAACATGAACATCAAAAGGTATACGGTCTTGCGCAGCTCTATACGGATGCAGTTCACGACCGGCCAGGATTTCGCGGCCTCGCTCCTGGGCGACGCCCGCGCTTGCCGGATCTGATCGGTGATGCTCAGGCTTTCGTCGGTTGCCGGCGCCACCAACTTGCTCACGCGATTGTAGCCGTCCCATAGCACCGCCTCATCTTCGGGTGTGAGCATATCCGGCTTCCGGCGCAGGACCGGTATCAGGCTGTCGACGAGCGCCTTGCCAAGTTCGATGTCCGAGCGCGAGGCGGCGTAGCGCAGAAACCTGTAGACCGATGCCTGCACCTCGGAGATGCGGTGCTGATGCACGGCATCCGGCGGCGCCGGCGGGGGTTTTTCCGCACGCTGGCCGGGCTGGAGGGCTACCACGGAGCCCGCCGCGAGCTCTCCTGATGGCGTGCCTGAGAGCAATTCGGTGTGCTCAGGTTCGACCGAATGAGAGTGCTGGGTCATCGGACGTCGATCTCGAAATGACATGGCTTCGCGCCCGTTTCCCCGGCGATGCGGCATTGCACCGGAGATCGGAAAAATGCGGGGTTGGCCGCTAGCAGCGCGCCCGAGATGAAAGCCACGGTGTGCAATCGCATCGAGTTCCCTCCCCGCGCTAGCGAATCTATTACGAAGCTGACGTGAGACGATGACGTTGATAAACGGATTGGACAGCGGTCATAATGCAAGCATAGCGCCAGGTACGGTGCATTGCCAATAGAAAACGCCTGGGTTCGGCATGCTTTTTATGCCGTAGCATTTGAGCCGGCGGCCGGCGCCAGCCCGCGTTCGATCAACCGTTTTTTCTCACTGGCTAAGAGCGATTCGCGGGCACAGATCTCGCCCCCGCTCAAAAGCTTGCTATCAATGACGAGCTTCAGCTCATTCGCTAACGCCCGGAAGCCGGGGTGGCCTTGCTCTAGCCGGCCCTCGACAAACGCTATTTGAGCGATTCCATTCAGGTAAATGTGTCGGACCTCGCGTTTATAGCGCTCGATGACCCACACCTGCACCTGAGCGTCGATCGCCGCCTCGATCTGGGACAGCCGCCTCAGCATCAGGTATTGCAAGATCGATAACGTGTCGGGGTCATCCTTGGCGTGGGAATAGATGACGAGCACATCGTCGAGCGGTATCTCCGCGTAGACATCGGTGACGAACACGTGGTTGCGATGCTGCGCCAAGTCGTCGTAGGAGGCGTAACCGAGTGCCAATAACTCCGCTCCGAGCTCGCGCGCATCGCGGTTAAAGCCCAGCGCGCAAACCAGCCGTGCCTTGGTGAGGCCGAGGCGCGCGGCGGCGTTGCCGAGTCTTTTGCGTGGCTGAGATGAAGGCTTGCGCTTGCCGAGCAGCTCGCGCAGGTCCGCGGCGCTCGCGTGCAAGATCTCGGAGAAGGTGGTGGCCGCCGCCACTGCCGCAACCATCGGACGGCTCCGGGGAGCGCGTTACATCCTCGCTACGCGAGGCTCTTGGCCAAGGCGTAGATTTCCTCGGCATCGAAAATTTGGTCGTTGCGCTCGAACATCTTGCCGATACAGGCGCGATGCAGGGTAATCTTCAAGGCGCCGAACCCGATGGCCCCGTAGGCAAGTTTTCCGTAGCGCTCCTTGGCGCGGTCCATCATATCGACGCCTCCCAGGCCGAGGGGTGGTGTGGCGTTAGCGTCAAGAAGCATTTCGATGCTCGGGTGGTCCTTCCAGTGTTCTTCATTGAGCAAATGCACCCCCGCGGCCCCCGTCGCCAGCACCACGTGTGCGCCTTTCAACACCTCTCTGACCGACGGATCGCGAACCTCGGGTCCATCGAAGGAGCAAACCGCCGGGGTAATATCTGTCCCAAAGCGCTCCTTCATCATGCGGCACGCGAGCTGCGCGCGTTCCATCTTGCGTGAAGTCAAGACCACCTCGGCGCCTTCCTGGGTTAACATCACGCTCGCCCGCTGACCCACGGGTCCCGTGCCCGCAAGCACCACGGCCTTCTTCCCGGCGACCGAACGCTGCTTGGTCAGGCTCGCCACCGCGGCGGCGGCCGTCGTGTTGCTGCCGTTGCTGTCGAGCATGCTGGAGACGCGAAAGTCACCGAAGAACTTCTTTTTTACCGCTTTGAATAATTCCTGACCTGCTCCGAGATCGCTGCCGCCGACAAAAATCGCGGTGAATTTCTTGTCCTTGGGCGCGCGTGTGAAGATCGTGCCTTCCACCAGCGATCCCACATTAGCGGGTGTCACGCCGCCATGCGCCGTCACGTGATCGGCGCCGCCGTCGTAGGCTACGACGGTGTCGAAAACGCTCGGAAGGGGGTCGGTATCGAACTGGAAGAGCAACTTTTTCATCGTTATTGTCCTCAATCGTGAGCAGACGTGATTCTTGTCGCTGGGCGGCCCGGCGCCGATCGTAAGCTTAAGGTACCGCAAGCCATGCACGGGGACAACTCGCTCAATCGAGGTTCCGGGCTCGCGGCGGGTTCGCGTATAATCCAGGCGCCGAAAAGATGCCGTGAGGGCTGGGAGCGATGATTAAAGATAAACCGATACAGACGTTTTTAGACGAGCTCGCGAGCAAATCATCCACGCCGGGCGGAGGGAGCGCGGCCGCGATCATGGGGGCGATGGGCGCGGCCCTCGTCAGCATGGTGTGCAATCTGACCATCGGTAAGCAGAATTATCTCGACGTCGAGGATGATATGAAGGATGTCCTGCGCCGAGCCGAGGAGTTGCGGGAGCGTCTCACCGACATGGTGCGCGCCGATGTCGAGGCGTTCGATCAGGTGATGGCGGCCTACGGCCTCCCGAAAGAGACCGAGGCGCAAAAGACCGCGCGCAGTGAGGCGATTCAGTCGGCCTTGCGCGCGGCCACCGAGGTGCCGCTCAAGTGCGCCCGGGCGTGCGCGGAAGCGATTGCCCTGAGCCATCGGGTCGCCGAGAAGGGTAACCGCAACGTCATTAGCGACGCGGGGGTCGCGGTCCTCGCCGCCTATGCCGCACTGCGGAGCGCGGCCCTGAACGTCTACATCAACGCAGGCGCGATTAAGGATACGAGTTTTGTCAAGGAGCGCTTGGCGGAACTGGGGCAAATCACGAATGGCGCCGATGCGTTGACGGAACGGGTCTATGCGCTGGTAAGAAACAAGCTTTAGGGAAGCTCTGCAAAAGTTACTGCGCAGCCCATCTGCTTTGTCGCGTGCTTGCTCGTCGCTCGCCTATCTACCTGATATGTCTCGCAACTCGCTCCGCGGCTTCGCGCATCTGGGCTTGCTCGCGACACTTTTGCAGAGCTTCCTTAGTTTAGTGGTCATGGAGAAAACGCATCGAGAGATCGATCGCCTGGACATGCTTAGTCAAGGCGCCGACGGAAATGAAATCGACTCCGGTCTCGGCGGCCGCTCTCAGCGTGTCGAGATCGAATCCGCCCGAGGCCTCGATCCGAACCCGCCCGCGATTGCGGGCGACAGCCGCATGCAGTTGATCCACGGTGAAGTTATCGAGTAACACGATGTCGGCGCCGGCGGAAATCGCCTCGTCAAGCTGCGCCAGATTCTGCACTTCCACCTCAACCTGCATCTCCGGATAGCACGCCTTGGCGCTAGCGACGGCTCCGGCGATCGAGCCGACGGCGGCAATGTGGTTTTCCTTAATCAGGACCCCATCGAACAAGCCGAGGCGGTGGTTGTAACCCCCACCGCAGCGAACGGCGTATTTCTGCGCCTCGCGTAATCCCGGGATGGTCTTTCTAGTATCGAGTAATTTGGTCTGGGTGCCGTGCAACGTACGGGCATAGCCGCGCGTCACGGTGGCGGTCCCGGACAACATCTGCAAGAAATTCAGGGCGGTGCGCTCCCCGGTCAATAACGCGCGGGTGGGGCCGGCGAGCACGCAGATCTCTTGGTTAGGCAGGACCTCGTCGCCATCTTGCGCCCGCCATGCAATCTCGATCCGCGTGTCGAGCCGATGAAAGACAGCGCTAAACCAGTGTGTTCCGCACAGAACCGCATCATCCCGTGTTAGCACATGGGCCCTCGAATGGTGGTCCGACGGGATCAAAGCGGCGGTGACATCACCCTCGCCTACATCTTCTTGGAGGGCCTGAGCCACATCGATATCCTTTAAAGAATCATCTAACACATTGTCTCATATGTAATTCTATAAATTTGAGCTCAGTGCGTGAGGCAGTTACGCAATTCATCTCGACAACAGCTTGAATATCTTAAAAAAGTCCCATCGGTGTAAAAGACATCCGTTAATCCCATGCTAGAATGCGAACGGGCGGCAGGGTTTCTCTTCCACCAGGGGGCATCCATCTGTCCGAACACGAGTCTGACATAGACGGCGGTACAGTGCATCCAGGACATCAAGAACGACCTAAGAAAGTACCTAGCACCGATGCATGCACTGACAGGCCAAGGGTGTGTGCAGCTCGTGGATGAAGCGTCGCGGCCAGCCGGCCCGTTGCGCGTGGACGAAGAGGGGTGGTTGACCGGGGTTCGGCGGGTCCCGTCCCCCAACTGTGACGATCGGCCTCCAGATACGCCCATCGATCTTCTGGTGGTACACGCGATTAGTCTGCCTCCGGGAAGTTATGGAGGCGATTATATCGATGAATTTTTCACCAATCGATTGCATGCCGATGCGCATCCTTACTTTCGAACCATTGAACCGCTGCGGGTATCGGCGCACGTGGTGATTAAACGTGAGGGTAAAGTAATCCAATACGTGCCCTTTCACCGGCGGGCGTGGCATGCAGGCATGTCCGAGTTTCAGGGCCGGCGTTCTTGCAATGACTTTTCCATTGGTATTGAATTGGAAGGCCGGGACGAAGATCCCTATGAAGAGATGCAATATGGTGTACTGGCGGAACTTTCCAAGCTGATCATGCGGGCGTGGCCGGGGATCGCGCTTGACCGAATCGTTGGACATTGCGATATAGCGCCGGGCCGCAAGACCGATCCGGGACCGGCGTTCGACTGGGGTAGATTAAAAAGACTAATAGTTAGGTGATGGGCTAAACAGTGATGGAGGAATAACAATGAACGTACTTATCATCCTGATTGCCACGGCGGTGGAGAAATTTCTAGCGGGACCGTTAGCAAAATTCAGGGAGCTGCGAAGGCTGGGCTGGTACCGCGCTTTAGCGGGCATGGCCGAGCAGAAGCTCGGGGGTATCGAAGTCTTCAAGGGTCCGGTGGGCGTTGCTATTTTGATTGCCTTACCGGTTTTAGTATTCTATTTCGTGTTCTCATTTATCGATGGCATCCTCGCGTTTCTCGGATTCTTGCTGTCGATTGTGATCTTGTTGTATTGCCTTGGCCTACAGGATCTTGATGCGGACATCAAGGCTATCGTTAATGCGATACGAAGTGGCAACGATGACGAGGCGAATCGCTTAGCGCAGACGTTTTCCCGTTCCGCAAGCCCGGTGGATACGCAATCGCGCGGCCGGACGGTGGTGGAATCGGTATTTACCGAAGCGAACGGGCGCGTGTTCGGGGTTATATTTTGGTTTGCATTATTGGGCTGGTTCGGCGCGGTGCTGTTCCGGTTTTCCAATGAGTTGAGTCATTACGCCACCCAAGCCGCCTCGGGCCTGAGCGAATGGGCCAGCCGGGTGCGCAATGCACTATCTTGGCTCCCGGCGAGAATCGCGGCTCTTGGATATGCTATCGCCGGTAATTTCGCGGGCGCATTCAATCACTGGCGAGTGACGGAAACTCTCGATTTACAGCACACCGATACCGTGCTCAAACAAAGCGGCAGCGGCGCATTGGAGGGGGTGACTTCGGGTGATGAGGCTGAGAGAATCACGGCGGCACATGCCCTGGTATCTCGCACGCTCGTGGTACTGCTCGCGATACTGGTGATCATCTGTGTCATTACCTGGATACCCTAGCCCACCGGTCGACCGCGGACTTTGCAATGGCTCGGCGCCCGCCGGAAGGATCCTTCCTTCCGGCGGCCAGCCGTAGAGCAAGCCCTCAATAGGCCACCGGCCGGCCCGTGAGCGGCGTCCAGCGGGCACAGGGTCCGTCCCTCGCTCAGTGGTCGATCTACTCCCATGTGGTTGCCGGCAGCGTGGGTAGTACATCACCTTAGAACTGCAGCACTGTTTGCGCATAGACGTAGTTCGAGTCATCCGTATCGACCGGGGCGTTCGGGGCGTCCTCCGCGAATTCGCCTTTAACAAGATACGCCCAGCCTGCTTCTAGCGTGATGTTCTTCGGGATCACCTGCCAGTTGACACTCGCTTCGATTTGATGACCGATGAAATCTCCCGACTGACCCGTGACATCGCGGATGTTGGCTGTAGTCCACGCGTCCTTCGATTGCGCAAGCCAGAAAAGGCGGTGAGCAATGAACGCGGATACGGTCTCGTGAGGCTTTACTATTAGGGAAGCTCTGAACAAGTAATCAAAAATGGTTGCGCGGCGTGCATACGAATCGATTTCAGACGGAAACGCGGCCGTGAGGCCCGTTTTTCATCGTTCAGGGGACCATGTTCGCCCCGTTTGCCATACTGCAGACACACTACGCCCCCGACGGTCGCCACAACCGCCGGCGCATCAGGTACAGATTGGTCAGCGCACACGTCACGAACAAGCGGTGTGCGTTCTTCGCCAACCCCTTGTAGCGGGTCTTCACGAAACCAAAGATGCGCTTGATGATGAGGAAGGGATGCTCAACCTTGGCGCGCACGCTGGACTTGGTTTTGTTCTTCGCCCGTTCTTCCTCATCCACCGTCTCCTTGTACCGGTAGCGGCGGTTGGTGAGGTCTTTCGCCTTCGGCGCATGCGCTCGGATGACCTCGCTCTGCCCCTGATAGGCCGAGTCGCCCCAGACGCGTGTCTCCTCCCCGTGCAAGAGATCGGGCAGGCACACCGAGTCGTGCACATTGGCAGGGGTGGCGGCCACCGCATGGATGACCTTGGTCTGGCTGTCCACGCCGATGTGCGCCTTCATCCCGAAATACCACTGATTCCCTTTCTTGGTCTGATGCATGTCCGGATCGCGGCTCTTGTCCTTGTTCTTGGTCGAGGGCGGGGCGCTGATAATCGTGGCATCGACAATCGTGCCGGTGCCGATCTTGATGCCCCGCTGCTCCAAGTACGCATGCACCTGCTCGAACAGCTTCTTCCCAAGCGCATGCACCTCCAGCAGATGGCGGAAGCGGCACACCGTGGACTCATCGGGCACCGGCATCTCTCCAAGGTCAATACCTGCAAACCGGCGCATCGACAGCGAGTCATACAGCGCTTCTTCCACGCCCGGGTCCGAGAGGTTGAACCACTGCTGCACAAAGTAGATGCGCAGCATCATCTCCAGCTCCTTCGGCGGGCGACCGTCCCCGGCCTTCGGATACACCGGCGCAATCAGCGCGCCCAACTCGCCCCACGGCACAATGCGGTCCATCTCGGTGAGAAATTTCTCCCGACGCGTAGTCTTGCTGTACTTCTCGAAACCCGTGCCCAGTGTCATCTGTTTGCTCATTGTCGTCCTCGGCTCTGTTCGGTCAACCTACCGATCAGATCGTGGACTTTTGCAGAGGTTCCTTAGCCGGTAACCGGGCGAGCTGATATTACTCCTCGCAAACGCACCCCAGATCCCGGTGGGACCGAATTCGAAGCGACGCGCGCCAAACAGGGTATCGAATCGACCGCTGTCGTCATCGGTAGGGTCCTCATCTCCACTCGCATAATCGTATTGAGCCAGGAAGCGAGGCGACCAGGGAAGAGCGAAGGTGTAACCGATCTGCCCATGCTGCATATGAGCAAAGTGATCAAGATCCTCCGTGTCGGTTACTTGGGTGGAGGCGCGCGATTGGCCAAACTGATAGATAGATTCGAGCTCGAAATCGACCTGTCCCTTAGCAGGATCTTTAAAGATCCGAAACCCCGCCGTATAGAGCTCTCGGTCCCGCGTCGCGAGATCGGAGCCGTCCTCTTCGTTCAACGCCAGGAAATAGATCTCTCCGTTGGCGCCCCACATGACCTGATCGCGGCGTAAAAACAAGGCGCCAAAGTAGGTGTTAAAACTTTCTTCATCGAATTCGACTTCATCGTTTACGATTTCGCTAACGGTGTCCGGGAGGCGGGTCACGGGGAGCACGACGAAGCTTCGCGCTTGCCATTGCCCCGGTATCTCAGTCATAAAATGTAAACCCGTGAACGAGTTGATAGTATTCCGGAAGGAATTTCGTGCAACCAACCTGCGGCTCCCAAGATCGATGGTTTGGCGCCCGCCTTTGAATTCGGCGCTCAAATAGGAACCCAAGAGATTCTTGGTGTTCCAGGCGGCGTAGGCTTGCAAGAGTTCGGCTTCATCAACCTGGGTCGTGTCGATTGGAGTCCCGCTGTCGTCAAGTGCCAAGCGAGAGTCCATGAATTCGCCGCCAACACGCCACGACGCGAATGTCGCTTCAAGCAATGCCAGCGTGCGAAAAGCGATGACTTGATCACCGCCGGTACCGAGCGCGCGAAATTGATTGTCCACGCTTTCGTAGCGCGTGCGATGCTCAAAAGAAAGTTGTAACCAGGGGGGTAAGCCTAGCGCATCGTGGACTCGCCACGCCATAGGTGCAGCTTGCTCGGCGCTGAGCAACGAGCTCCAAAGGAGTAAGGGATAGCCCAGTGTCGTTTTTTTAATCATTTTTAAATCGCTCTAAGTCTTAGATGCTACTTCGTGACTCGGCTCCCGAGATGGTGATTATCGTTTCTCTTTCGGTCACGGACGACTGTTGAATCTAAATATGCATATTCATACCGAATATAATAAATTCCCACGACTGTAATATAATATGTGATACGACAATCCCTAATAAATAGGAAACGTTATACATATATGAGTAGGCACCGCATCCGGTTCGGCGAAGAGCGTCGGCCATGGAGGAGATAAGGGCGGCGGCGGTAACCGCGTTGAACATGGTACTGGGTTTCGATGCGAGCCTTGCCGAAATCGTGTTGTTGTCCTTGCAGGTCAGCCTAACGGCGGTGGCCTTGGCGACGTTGATCGGACTTCCGCTGGGCGCGGCGATCGCAATCACCCGATTCCCCGGCCGTCGGTTCTTGATGATCCTTATGAGTGCTTTGATGGGCTTACCGCCGGTCGTGGTCGGCTTGACCGTCTACTTATTGCTATCGCGTTCGGGTCCGCTCGGTGAATTCGGGCTCCTGTTTCGCCCAACGGCTATGGTGATTGCACAATGCATACTGGTGACGCCCATCATTGCCGCCTTGAGTCGGCAAGTGTTTCGGGATCTGTGCGAAGAGTATCAAGAGCAGCTGAGATCGCTTGGCGCCAGCCGCATTCAAGCTCTGCGGACTCTACTGTGGGAAGGACGGAATCGATTTCTGACCGTGGTGCTCGCCGGTTTCGGACGGGCGGTCGCGGAAGTGGGGGCGGTTTTGATCGTAGGGGGTAACATCGCCGGCGAAACCCGGGTGATGACCACGACGATCGTATTGGAAACCGCAAGAGGGGATCTGGCTCTAGCGCTTGCGCTCGGTTTCGTGCTCATCTTTATAGTTCTGATGATTAATGCAGCTGTCTACATTACCAAAGACTCTTCCGAACCGTTCGCCGACTGAGATCTCCTCGATCGCCGAACCGCGAGGATTACGGGCAGGCGGGGGGATCCTCCCTCTTCGAATAGAGGGGCTTAGTTTTCATAGAGACGGTCAGGCACTGTTGGAAGGAGTCTCTTGCTGTCTGGATCACGGTAGGAGCACCGTCGTGCTCGGACCCAATGGCGCGGGTAAGAGTCTTTTCCTGCGTCTCTGCCACGGGCTTTTGGCCCCGAGCAGTGGCCGGATAAAGTGGCTCGGGCCCGCCGCCGTTCGAGCACAAGCCTATCAAGCGATGGTGTTTCAAAGGCCCGTCCTCCTTCGTCGCTCCGTGGCTGCCAATATCGATTATGCCTTAGGCATACAAGGTATCGATCGCGCCGTGCGGGAATCGCGAGTCACACAAGCATTGATGATGGCGGGGCTTAAACGCCTGGCAGGCCGCTACGCGCGGACCTTGTCGGGCGGTGAGCAACAGCGCTTGGCATTAGCGCGCGCCTGGGCGGTGGACCCGGAAGTGTTATTTTTAGACGAGCCTACAGCGAATCTCGACCCGGCGGCGACGCGCGCCGTCGAAGACGTGATCCGGATCTTTCACAATACTGGCACCAAGATCATCATGACCACCCATGATTTAGGACAAGCACGCCGTCTGGCTGACGAAGTCTTATTTCTACACCGCGGCCGGTTGCTGGCGCATGCACCCGCGCCGGATTTTTTTGCCGATCCTATCCATCCCGATGCGAAAGCCTTTCTGAAAGGCGATCTCTTATGGTGAAGCTTTTTAACAACGACAAAAGGAGTGCAATCATGCAACTGTTTCTAGGTACACTACGATGGGCTGTCGTTTCGCTCGCGTTGTCGGCATTACCGGTGCTGGCCGCCGATTCGTTTATAACGTTGGCGTCCACGACTTCCACGGAGGCTTCCGGGTTTTTCGACTATTATTTGCCCCTGTTCAAGAAAAAATCGGGGATCGAAGTGCACGTCGTCGCGGTCGGGACCGGGCAGGCAATCAAATTAGGCCAAAAAGGCGATGCCGATGTGCTACTGGTTCACGACAAGATCGGTGAGCTTCAGTTCGTCGAAAAGGGTTACGGTGTCGATCGCCGCGAAGTCATGTATAACGACTTTGTGATCGTCGGCCCCGAAAAAGATCCTTCCGGGATCAGATCTCAGCAGGACGCGGTCAGTGATTTTCAGAAGATCGCAAAGTCCAAACAGACCTTTGTATCCCGCGGTGACGATAGCGGCACCCATCGCGTCGAATTACGCTTATGGAAGGAAGCTGGCATCGATCCGAAAAAGGGGCTGGGTAAAAACTACAAGGAAGTCGGGTCCGGCATGGGGGCGACGCTCAATACCACGGTGGGTTTGAATGCTTATACGCTTTCGGATCGCGCCAGTTGGGTGACGTTCAAGAATCGCGGCGAACTGGCCTTGCTGGACGAGGGCGACAAAAGGCTCTTTAATCAATACAGCGTGATCTTGGTGAACCCCGCGAAACACAAGCACGTCAAGAAAGACGCGGGTCTAGCTTTTATGGATTGGATGACCTCATCCGAAGGTCAGGCGGCCATAGCGGCATTCCAAGTGGAAGGCCAGGTACTATTCAAACCCAATGCTGCAGCTGTAAAGAAAACGGGGACCGAATAAGATAAAGTTATTGTGGAGATCCGGTTCGGTCTGCATTGGTCGCTGGGGCTCGCTCAAGCGGAGACGGTCGAGCCTGAGCTCTTCCGACTGCTACAATACATGCACGAGCGCGGCTCGCTGCAGGCCGCCGCTAAAGACCAAGGGGTTTCCTATCGTTATGCATGGGGGCTCTTGCGAAAGTGGCAGCGAGTGATTGGACAACCTCTCGCGCGTCTCGAACGCGGTCGGGGTGCTACCCTGACGCCGCTCGGGCAAAAACTGCTTTGGGGGCAGCGCCGCATCAACGCACGCTTGGGGCCGGAGCTCGAGAGCCTCGGCTCCGAGCTTGCCGCGGAACTGCGCGCGGTCCTGCAGGTGGACAGCGGGCCGCCGCTCCGCATTTACGCGAGCCACGGGCTGGCGATCCCGCTCTTGCGAGATCTCTTGCAGGCGCAGCGGGGGATCCGGGTCGATCTCCAGTTTCGCGGTAGTCTCGACAGCGTCCGCCTCTTGCGCGGCTCGAAGTGTGATCTGGCCGGTTTTCATCTCCCGGACGGCGCGCTCGGCGCGCGCCTCGCTCCGCGCTTTCGGCGCTCGTTGGACCCCAACTCGGATGTGCTCATTCATGCGGTGCGCCGCCGGCAGGGAATCATGGCGGCGCAAGCCAATCCCAAGCGCATCGAATCGGTCGCCGATCTCGCCAAGGATTCGCTACGCTTCGTCAATCGCCAACCCGGATCGGGAACGCGCATGATTCTGGACCTCCTGCTCGAAGAGGCCGCTGTCGTGCCCGAGGCCATCCACGGCTACAGCACCGAGGAATTCACGCACATGGCGGTGGCGGCCATCGTGGCGAGTGGCGGGGCCGATGCCGGCTTCGGGATCGAAGCGGCGGCGCGTCACTTCGGCCTGCATTTTATCTCGGTCACGTGGGAAAACTATTGGTTTGCCCTGCCTCGCGATACCCTCTCGAAGTCCGCAGTATCGGAGCTTGTCAGCATGCTGCGTAGCGCCGAGTTTAAATCGCAAGCCGGCGCGCTTCCGGGGTACGATGCTGCTCAGGCAGGGACGATCGTGCCCGTCGATAGCGTCATCGCCTATAGCAACGCCCCGGTAGTCTGGTAAGGATCATCGACCACGACATAAGTGCGCTTGCGTCGATAACTTCAGTGGTGCGGCAATTTGTCACATTCCGCGACGGCTCAAACTCCTCTAAGATGGGCTACAGCTTAGCCTCCACCACTTTGCCCCCGCCAGGGGGCTTTTTTATATGGGTTAGGCGAACGCTGCAATCGGCGGGCGGCTTATTTCACCCGCATAACCATCAAAGCGCGGGATTTCGCCTCGATTTCCACTGTGATTGACAACAGGCCCGGCCCTCAGTACTTTCCTATCTGAGAAACAAGAGCGTTATTCTATATCCCGCCTTACACGCATCGCGACCTATGGCACTGCATCCTGACTTTCCTGAATCGCCCTATGCGGTGCTGCCGCCGGGCCGGCGCTGGTTTCCGGCCGCGGAAGAACTGCGGAACACGGCCTACGAAAAGCTACTGCCGCCCCCCTGGTCGCCAAGGTACGCGGTGACGTCGCGGTGTGGCGGGGTGCGGGCTACGCCGGCGCCTCGGAGACCTCGCGCGCGCTCCTGAACTGGTGGTTCGAGACCGAGCACCCAGTCGAGCAGGCCGACGGCACGCTGTCGCCGTTCCGGTATTACTTCGCGCAGCGGGAAGCAGTGGAAACGGTGATCTGGCTGCTTGACGCGCGTAAGGTCAGGGACAAGTTCGACCTCCTCCGATTCGACGCGTCGGGCGCGGTCTCGGCGGGGATGTTCGACGAGGACTGGCCGCGCTATGTCCTGAAGATGGCGACAGGCGATCTTTACCGAGCGCTATGCCGATTATCTGCAACTCGGGATCGAAGAGTGGCGAAAGAGCTACGCGGAGCACGAGACGCTGGCCAAGAAGGCGGTGCTCTTCGTCATGGTGGACGACACCCGCAACTGCGACGAGGTTGGCGCTTGGCTGGAAAAGACTTGTCCCGAGTTGCAAGACGCGGTGCTGATCATTCACACCAAGAACAACGGCGAGATCTCCGAGGCATCCACCGGCAAGCACAAAGACGAACTGGAGCTGTTGCGCAAACAGGCGAACGCGATCGACTCCTGGGCCAGCCCCTACAAAGCCATCGTCTCCGTGCTGATGCTCAAGGAGGGTTGGGACGTGCGCAACGTCACCACCATCGTTGGCCTGCGCGCGTTCGCCGCCCCAAGCAACATACTCCCCGAACAAACCATAGGGCGTGGTCTACGGCGGATGTACTTCGGATCTGAAATCCCGGAGACCGTCGCGGTCATGGGCACGCCCGCCTTCATGGAGTTCGTCGAATCCATTCAAAGCGAGGGAGTCACCTTCGAACGGGTGCCGATGGGGCCGGGCGCCGGCCGCAAGGATTCGCTCATTGTCGAGGTGGACACCCAGAACGCCCACAAGAACCTCGATGTGCTGGACATTGAAATCCCGAAACTCTCGCGCCGCTTCAACCGCGAGTACAAGAACCTCGAAGCGCTGGATCCGGCAAGCTTCGGCAATCCGAAGCTTCCGCTTAGACCCTTCACGCCGGAAGAGACGCGCGAGATCGTCTTCAAGACCATGCTCGATGCCGAAGTGCATCACACCATCCGGCTCGATAGTGCCGGCCCCGCGGACTACCGCTCCGTGGTTGCTTTCTTCGCCCGCCAACTGTTGAAGGAACTGCGCCTCGTGGGCGGCTACGACGTGCTCTATCCGAAGGTCAGAGCGTTCATGGCCGGGCATCTGTTCGAAGCAAAGCCGGTCAACCTCGAAGATCCGGTGGTGCTGCGCAACCTCTCCGAGCCCGAGGCCGGGAAGCTCCTGTTCGACTCGTTCAAGCAAGCCATCAATGCGCTCACGGTTCAGGATACCGGCACCTCCCGTATCGAAGATCGCGTCCGCCTGCGCGACACCCGTCCCTTCCGCACCGAGAACCGGCCCTACCTCGCGCCCAAGAAATCGCTGTTCAGCAAAATCGTCGGTGAGCCACATGCCGGCGGCTTCGAGCTCCGCTTCGCGCGCTTTCTCGACGAGGCGCCGGATGTCGTCGCCTTCGCCAAGAACTACCTCGCCGTCGGCTTCAAGATCGACTACGTGAAGGCCAGCGGCGATCTCTCGAACTACGTTCCCGACTTTCTCGCCAAGACCGCCGACGGCACGGTCTGGATCGTCGAAACCAAGGGCCGCGAGGAGATTGACCTGCCGCAAAAAATGGCCCGGCTCAAGCAGTGGTGCGTGGATGCGACAAGCGCGAGCCAAGTGGAGGGCGGGCCCGAGTACCGTTTCCTCTACGTGGACCAGCAGGGCTTTGAGCGTACGCCAACCAAGGACTT
>Ga0136633_1000437_pt1 | contig 31801 bp, 31 predicted proteins | sample AntDrymeUQ832206_2_FD_105494 | JGI IMG/M metagenome (GOLD analysis project Ga0136633, IMG submission 105494) | Polar desert sand microbial communities from Dry Valleys, Antarctica - metaG UQ83 (22.06) | ecosystem: Environmental > Terrestrial > Soil > Desert | place: Antarctica: Dry Valley... | reverse complement strand
GGCCGGTAAATTCTCGAAACCGGAGGATTTGGATGACGCACTGATGGCAGGCGCCGTGCTTCGCGTTCGACCCAAGGCAATGACCGCCGCAGTGATCCTTGCCGGCTTGTTTCCACTGCTGATCGGCACGGGCACGGGCTCGGAAGTGATGCAGCGCCTCGCCGCGCCAATGGTCGGCGGAATGATTACGGCACCACTGCTGTCACTTTTCGTGCTGCCGGCGATCTACAAGCTCCTTGGGGTGAAGCGCTTTCTCCGGGCGTCCGCTGACGACGAAGAGGAGGCAGGCTCAATAGCCGCCGGAAAGCCGCAACTCGCATAGGTCAGCTCCCGCGAGCCCCAACCACCGAAGAAAGGAACTGAGCATGATGATGGAATGCAACGCAATGATGATGGTCGGCATGGGTGCGGTCTTGCTTCTGACCATCGCCGCGCTCTTGCTGGGGATCGCGGCATTGATCAAGTATCTGCGATCTGGAACCCGTTGATAAAATTGGGGGGCAAAAGCGGACCGAACGTCTGATATTTCAAAACAGACACCTGAGAGCGGACTGGCCGCCTTCGGCCAGGTCCGGACAAAGCGACTTTTACCTCGGAGTGCTAAGCTCTTGATTTCAAAGAGCCCACTTTGCGGCGTTTTTACAGTCGGAAGCCTGGTAAGCAGCTAATTTCAAGAGCTTGGAAGGCTTCTGCTCTACCATTGAGCTACACCCGCCCGAAGGCAGCGCGCGGCGGCTTTGCCATTGGCGGCGCCCTCAGGTCAACCGGTGGAACGACTCGCGGCGCCAGTGATTGAATCGGCTTCGTATCGTTCTTCGGTGGAGACAGGCATGGCGGCGAGGCCCAGTTGGCGCGGACAGATCAGGCTCGCTTTGGTCGCGATCCCGGTCGAAATCTTTCCGGCAACCAAGTCGGGGCGCTCGATCGCCTTTCACCAGATCCACGAGCCCTCGGGCCAGCGGGTGCGCTACGAAAAGACCGTCGCCGGGATCGGCCCGGTCGACCGCGACGAAATCTTGAAGGGCTATGAAGTCTCGAAAGGCGAATATGTCCTGCTCGAGCCCGAGGAGATCGAGAAGGTCAAGCTTGAAAGCCGCAAGACGCTCGAACTGACCCAGTTCGTCGACCTGTCCGACATCGACCCGATCTATTACGACAAGCCCTATTACGTCGTCCCCGCCGACGATCTCGCCGAGGAAGCGTTCATCGTGCTTCGCGACGCGCTTCGTGCAGCGAAGAAGATCGGCATTGGCCAGCTAGCGATGCGCGGCCAGGAATATGTCGTCAGCCTGAAAGCGTGCGGGCGCGGGATGGTGCTCGAAACGCTTCGCTATGCCGACGAGGTCAACAAGGCGTCGGCCTATTTCCGCGACATCGGCGATGCCAAGCCCGACCCCGATTTGCTCGACCTCGCCCAGACGCTGATCGACAAGAAGGCCGGCGGGTTCGACGCCTCGACCTTCCAGAATCGCTACATCGACGCGCTCAAGGCGCTGATTGCCGAAAAGCAGAAGAAAAAGGGCAAGAGGATCATCCAGGACGACAGTGCCGACACGCCCGCCAGGGGTTCCAACGTGATCGACCTGATGGCCGCGCTCAAGAAGAGCCTCGACTCCGGTGACCGAACTCCCGCATCGACAGCGGCGGCGAAAAAGGCTCCCGCGAAAAAGACCCCGATCAAGAAAACCGCCGCCAAGCCCGCCGCCAAGCCAGCTGCGCGCAAGCGGGCCTGACCAATGGCCAAGCGGTCAGGGCTCGACATCGAAACCTATAACTCCAAACGCGATTTCTCGAAGACCGCCGAGCCCAAGGGCGCGACCGCGCGCAAGAAGGGCGACAGCTTCGTCGTCCAGAAGCACGACGCCTCGCGGCTTCACTGGGATTTCCGGCTCGAAATGGACGGCGTGCTTAAAAGCTGGGCGGTTCCCAAGGGGCCCTCGATCGACCCCGACGACAAGCGTCTCGCGGTCCGCACCGAAGATCACCCGCTCGACTATGGCAGCTTCGAAGGCACCATCCCGCAGGGCGAATATGGCGGCGGCACGGTGATGTTGTGGGACCGCGGAAAATGGATTCCCGAGCCGGGCAAGGATCCGCGCAAGACGATCGAGGAGGGCCATCTCCACTTCCGCCTCGAAGGCGAGCGGATGAAGGGCGACTGGGTGATGTTCCGATTGAAGGGCCGCCCCGGCGAGAAAGCCGAGAATTGGATGCTGAAGAAAGTCACCGACGAATTCACCGGCCCCGGCGAAGCGCTGGTCGAACAGGGGCTGACCAGCATCACCACCGGCCGCTCGATGGCCGAGATCGCGGCCGGCACCGAGGTGTGGAAGAGCAACCGCGGCGGCAAGAAGGGCGGCGCTACGAAGAAAAAGGCCGGGGTCGCCCCGCCGGCGTTCCGTGCCCCCCAACTCGCCACCCTGGTCGACGCCGTTCCGAGCGGCCCCGACTGGCTGTTCGAATATAAATATGACGGCTATCGGCTGTTGCTTGCGACCGGCGGCGGGGCAGCGACCACCTGGACCCGCAATGGCAACGACTGGAGCGACAAGTTTCGCGGGCTGGTCAAGGCCGCCTCGGCGCTTCCCGCGGGCTGCCTGATCGATGGTGAAGCGGTGGCGCTTGGAGACACGGGCAAACCCGATTTCCAATTGCTTCAGGCGAGCCTCAAGGGCGGCGACGCCGAACTTGCCTTTTACGCCTTCGACCTGCTCGTCGACCAAGGCGAGGACATTACCGGCCTTCCAAATCTCGAACGAAAGCAGCGCCTCGCCGCGCTGCTCAAGGGCGTCGGGCCACCGATGATCTACGGCGATCACATCCTCGCCAAGGGCGAGGCCCTGTTCGATGCGATCTGCGCCGAGAAGGGCGAGGGGATCATCGCAAAGAAGGCGAGTGCTCCCTATCGCGGCGCCCGCGCCAAATCCTGGCTGAAGATCAAATGCATCCAGCGGCGGGAGTTCCTTATCGTCGGCTGGCAGGCGAGCGACAAGCGCCGCGGTTTCCGCTCGCTCCACCTCGCAGTGCGCGACAATTCGAAGGAGGGGCGCGGCAAGCTGGCCTATGCGGGCAAGGTCGGCACCGGCTTCGACACGGCGATGATCGAGAGCCTGAGCGAGACGATGCGCCCGCTCGGCGTCGACAAGCCGCCGCTCGACGTGCCCCGGGCCGTGCTTCGCGGTTCGCACTGGATCGAGCCGAAACTGGTCTGCGAGGTCGCTTTCACCGAATTCACCGGCGATGGCGTGCTTCGCCATCCAAGCTTCATCGCGCTTCGCTCGGACAAGCGCGCCGACCAGGTGGTGCGCGAGGTGGCGGAGAAGCTGCCCTCGAGCGAGGCCAAGGGCGGGCAAGCGACCGCGGCGAGCTTCGGTGTGAAAATTTCAAATCCCGACCGCGTGATCTTTCCCGGCGACGAACTGACCAAGGGCCAGCTAGCCGATTATTATGCAGCGGTGTCGGCGCCGCTCCTGGTCACGCTCGGCGACCGCCCGATGACCCTGATCCGCTGCCCGCAAAGCCGCGCCAAGCACTGCTTCTTCCAGAAGCACGATACCGGCTCGATGGGCGATGCGGTCCATCATGTCGCGGTGACCGAGAATGACGGCGCGGTCGCCGACTATCTCTATGTGCGCAAGCCCAAGGGGATCCTCGAATGCGTGCAGATGGGGACGATCGAGTTCCATGGCTGGGGAAGCCGGATCAAGCCGCTCGAAAAGCCCGACCGGCTGGTGTTCGACCTCGACCCCGACGTCGGGCTCGGCTTCGACAAGGTCAAGCAAGCGGCCGAGCGGCTGCGCGGCTTGCTCGCCGACCTCGGGCTCATCACCTTCCCGATGCTTACCGGCGGCAAGGGCATTCACGTCATCGCGCCGCTCGACAGCAGCGCGGCCTGGCCCGCGGTCAAATCCTTCGCCGAGCGCTTCAGCCGAGCGATCGCCGAGGCCGAGCCCGAAATATTTACCGCCAATATCCGCAAGAAGGAGCGCAAGGGCCGAATCTTTCTCGACTGGCTTCGCAACCAGCGCGGCGCGACCGCGGTGATGCCTTATTCGGCGCGCGCTCGCGACACCGCTCCGGTCGCCGCTCCGATCGACTGGTCCGAACTCGATGGCTTCGACAGCGCCGCGCACTTCACGATCCGCGATGCCGGCCAACTGCTCGAGCGCGCGAGTTCGAACCTGCTCGCCGGCTGGGGCGAAGCGAAACAGAAATTGCCCGACGCCTAGGCGTCGAGCGGGAAGCGAAGCATGGCGGTGAGGCCGTCGGCACGCCAGTCGCGCTCGATCGTGCCCTTGAGGTCCGACTTGACGCTCATCGCGATCATCCGCTGTCCAAAACCGCTGCTCGGCAAGCCCGGATCGCAGGTCTCGCCCTTTTCGGCCCAGACCAGCACGACTTCGCCGTCCACAAGGCTCCAGTCGAGCGCGACAGTGCCGTGCTCACCGCACAAAGCGCCATATTTGATGGCGTTGGTGTAAAGTTCGTGGAGGATCATCGACAGCCCGAGCAATTGTCCCGGCTGAAGCAATATTTCGGGGCCGCCGAACCGCGCTCGCCCGGCGACGACGTCCGCGCCGAGCACCTGTTCGGCGAGCGCCGAAATGGCGACGTCGTGCCACACCTGCCCGACCAGCAATTGATGCGCCCGCGCCAACGCGTCGAGCCGTCCGGCGAAGGCCGCGCTGAAGGTCTCGATATCGGGCGACACCCGCGCGGTCTGCTGGGCAATTGCGGCGACCACGGTCAGCATGTTCTTTACGCGGTGCTCGGATTCGAGCAAAATGCGCCGCTGGCGCTCGGCGGCTTCGGTGCGGTCGCTGATATCGCGCATGAAGCCGATGAACAATTTGCCGCCGAACTGCTCGCTTGCGGTAACCGACAGTTCGATTGGAAATTCGCGTCCGTCGCGGTGAAGCGCGCTGACCTCGATCCTCCGGTCGAGCACCGGGCCCTCGCCGGTGTTCATGAAATGCCGTATCCCGGCGTCGTGCGCATCGCGGAATTGGGGTGGAACGATCAGGGTGGTGAGGCTCTGCCCGCGCACCTCGTCCCAGCTCCACCCGAAGCAATCGCTCGCATGATGGTTCCAGCCGATAACCGAGCCATCGGTGCCCATCACCACGACAGGATCGAGCGCGGTGTCGAGCACCGTCTGCAAGCCAGCGTGTAATAGCCCCCAAGCCAAATTCATTTCGGGATCACTAAGCATTTTTACACGCAGTTCCAGTGGCTTCGGTTAATTTCCCTGAGATGTGGCAAAACGGTCGGTCGCTTTGATCAGCCCGTCCAGGATTCCGGGCTCGTCGAAACTGTGACCGCCGTCGGGGACGATGACCAATTCGGCCTCGGGCCAGGCCTTGTGAAGCGCCCACGCCGCGGCAGGCGGGGTGCAGCAATCGTGGCGGCCCTGGACGATCATTCCGGGGATTCCGGCAAGCTTTGCCGCGCCGGCGAGCAGTTGACCTTCCTCGAACCAGCCCTGGTTGGCCATGTAGTGATTCTCGATCCGAGCGATCGCGATCGCGAATTCGTCCTCGGTGAAGCGCTCGATCGTCTTGGCGCTGGGCAGCAAGGTGACGACTTCGCCTTCCCATTTGCTCCACGCCTTCGCCGCGGTCAGCGCCACTCCGCGGTCCTCGGCGGTCAGCCGCCGGCGAAAGGCGCCGACCAGGTCGCCATGCTCGTCGGGCGGGATTGCAGCGACGAACTCGTCCCATTTGTCGGGATAGAGCGCGGACGCGCCGCCCTTGCGGTAGAGCCAGTCGATCTCGTTGCGGTCGAACAGGAAAATTCCGCGCAACACCAGTTCGGTGACCCGCGCCGGATGGGTCTGGGCATAGGCCAGGCTCAGCGTCGATCCCCAACTCCCGCCGAACACCAGCCAGCGTTCGATTCCGGCCATCGTCCGCAGCCGTTCGATATCCTCGACCAGATGCCAGGTCGTGTTGGCGACCAGGCTGGCGTGCGGGGTCGACCGTCCGCACCCGCGCTGGTCGAACAGCAGGACGTCGTAGCGAGCGGGATCGAACTGGCGGCGGTGCTTGTCGTTCGATCCGCCCCCCGGTCCGCCGTGAAGGAACACCGCCGGCTTGGCGCCCGGCGTCCCGCACCGCTCCCAGTAAAGCCGATGCCCGTCGCCGACCTCGAGCATGCCCGACGCATAAGGCTCGATCGGCGGATACAGCGTTCGGCGTTCGTCACTGGCCATCGGTGCGCTCCCTAGAAACTATATTCGTCATAGACCCGGCCGACGTCGCCGTTCCACTCGCCGTGATAGCGTTCGAGCAGCCGGTCGGCGAAGGTCTTGCCCGATGCCACCACTTCGCGCAGCGGGTCGAGGAAGCCGCTTTCATTGTCGCCCGCGGCATTGCGCTGGTCGCGCTCGCTCAATCCGGCGCCGGCGATATCGAGCACTTCGCGCGCGAGGTCGCGAACCGTCCCGCCGCCGGGCACCGCCGCGCCCAACGCCTGGCGCGGCACCGCATGGCGCAATTCCTCGCGCTCCTCGATCGTCCAGTGCCTGACACGCTCCCACGCCGCGTCGAGCGCAGCATCGCTGTACAATAGCCCGACCCACAAGGCGGGCAGTGCGCAAATCCGTCCCCAGCGACCGCCGTCGGCGCCGCGCATCTCGAGAAAGCTCTTGAGCCGGACCTCGGGAAAGGCGGTCGACAGATGGTCGGTCCAGTCGGCGAGCGTCGGTTTTTCGCCCGGAAGCACCGCCAGCCTGCCGTCGAGGAAATCGCGGAAGCTGAGCCCCGCGGCGTCGATATATTTGCCGTCGCGAAAGACGAAGTACATCGGCACGTCGAGCGCATAGTCGCAGTAGCGCTCATAGCCGAACCCGTCCTCGAACACGAACGGCAGCATCCCGGTCCGCGCCGGATCGGTGTCTTCCCAGATGTGGCTTCGAAAGCTCTTGAAGCCGTTGGGCTTGCCCTCGGTGAGCGGCGAATTGGCGAACAAGGCAGTGGCTACCGGCTGCAACGCCAGCCCCACTCGAAACTTCTTAACCATGTCGGCTTCGGAGCTGTAATCAAGATTGACCTGAATGGTACAGGTGCGGAGCATCATGTCGAGCCCGAGCTCGCCGACCCTCGGCATGTGGTCGCGCATGATCTGGTAGCGGCCCTTGGGCATCACCGGCAGTTCATCGCGCCGCTTGTCGGGCCACATCCCGAGCCCGAGGAAACCCAGGCCGAGCCGATCGCCGACCGCCTTGACCTGGGCGAGATGGCGCCCGCTTTCGGCGCAGCTGGCGTGGAGATCGCCGAGTGGCGCGCCCGACAATTCGAGCTGGCCCGCGGGCTCAAGGCTGATTGCTCCGTCGACGCCGCTCAGCGCAATGATCTTTCCCGCTTCCTCGACCGGGACCCAGCCGAATTCGGTCAGCCCAATCAGCAGGTCGCGAATTCCGCCGGGCTCGTCCCAGGATGGTGCGCGGTGGTCGCTGGTGCGATAGACGAATTTCTCGTGCTCGGTGCCGATCCGCCATGCGCCACGCGCTTTCTCGCCGCCCGAAAACACCGAAATCAAATCGGCGCGGCTGGCGATCGTCGGGCTCGCCGAAAGGTCGGTGCGCGTGGTCATCGAAGCGCCCCTAGTCGTCCCGCCGCCCGGCGCAAAGCGAATTGCTCGGGGCCGCGCGCTTACCAGTCGCCGACCGCCGCCATCCACGCCGTCACCGCTGCAAGAGCCGCGGTGTCGGCGCGAAGGATGCGCGGTCCGAGGCTGATCGGCACGGCATTTTGAGAAGCGCGGATCGCCTCGGCCTCCTGCGGAGTGAACCCGCCTTCGGGGCCGGTCAGGATCGCCGCCGCGCCGGGCGCGAAGGCGGTGGCTGCGCGCTCGCCCCCGGTCTCGTCGGCGAAATAGAGGCGTCGCGCCGGATCGCGTTCGCGCAGGAACGCCGCGAGGCTGACCGCGGGGTCGATGCTCGCCAAGGCGGTGCGCCCGCACTGCTCGGCCGCTTCGACGATATGGCTTCGCATCCGCTCGAGATTCAGCTTGTCGACGATCGTCCGCTGGGTGACCACCGGGACCAGTCGCGCGACTCCAAGCTCGACCGCTTTTTCGACCAGCCAGTCGACGCGGCCTTTCTTGACCGGCGCGAAGGCCAGCCACAGGTCGGGCACGCTTTCCTGCGGCCGAGTCGCCTCGCGCACTACAAGCGCCACCCGCTTTTTGCCCGACTCGACCACCTCGGCGAGCCATTCGCCCGAAACGCCGTCGAACAGCAGCACGGCATCGCCGGCCTTCATCCGCATCACATTGCCAAGGTAGTTCGCCTGCGCGCCCTCGAGCGCAACGCTCGCCCCGACCCCGAGCGGCGCCGTGACGAACAGCCGCGGCAAACTGCGCGGCGGCCAGGCAGGCGTTGCGACCATCAATTGGGGACCGCGGTCACGGCGTCCGCGAACGACCGCATCGGCAGGCCCTGCGCCCGGCAGAAACGGTAGGTGCCGAACCGCTCGACTTCGCGCCTCGCGCGTACGGGATCAGGCAGCATCCGGACTTTCTGGATATGATCGATCAGCTGGCCGGATTGAAGGCTCATGAAATCCACTCGACCGCGCAGCGTGTCCAGCCGGTTAAGCAAGGTGAATCGCACCATCGGATCAAGGGGGATTGGGCGTTTCAGCGTCTCAAGCGAGGTGAACTCCTCGGTATTCTTCACCGATTCCTCCTGAACGCTTGCGATCTGCATGTAGTGATCGGTGAGCTCGCTGCGGAATGCAGGGGCAAAGCGCGGCGCAACGCCATCGGAAACCGCCGCGTGCCACGCCCCGTCGGCATAGTCTTTCGACGGCATCCGCAACACGAATTGGGAAATTGCCTGATCGGAATAAAGCGGTGCCGGCTCAAGCTGACTCCCGCTCCGATCGATCCTCTTTTGCAGGACGTCGATCTGCGCAAGGATGCAGGGTTCGACCACGCGCCATTCGACCGACCAGCTATAATGTTTGGCAAGCTCGTCGCGGATCGCGGCCTCGGCCAGCGTAACCTTGCTCCCCCAGCTCCGCTCTTCGATCCACTGCTGAGCGGCGAGCGCGATCAGCACGCCGAGCGTGACGATAGCGAGTTCCCACGTCACCGCGTTCCAGCCATGCGGCGGCTTCAATCTGAGCATTCGAAACATCGGATGTCCCCCGCGAGCAACGATAAGCTCCGCCTTGCGGCGCGCAACCCTCGTCACGGGTGAAGCATTTGCCTAAGCAGTGCTGCGACGAGCCGGGGGACTGAGGAAAATGACTGACCAAATACTCGCTCCGATCGTCGCCGTTGGCCGCAATTGCTGGCGGGTCGCGCGCGCGAGCGAGGCGAGCGTGATCGTCGATGCCGCCGATTATTACCGCCACATCAGCGCCGCCATGTCGGCGGCCGAGCATCGCATCTTCATAGTCGGCTGGGATTTCGACACGCGCATCGCGCTTGCCCCCGACGAGCAGGGCGAGGGCGAAACGCTTGGCCGCTTCTTTCTTCGTCTCGCGCGCGAAAAACCCGCCCGCGAGATCGATATCCTCAAATGGAGTTTTGGGGCGCTCAAGCAACTCGTCCGCCCGGCGGCCGTGGTGTGGCTCGCGCGCTGGTGGCGCACGCGAGCGATCGACTTTCGCCTCGACCGCTCACACCCGCCCGGCTGCAGCCACCATCAAAAGATCGTAGTCATCGACGATTGCCTCGCGGCGTGCGGCGGGATCGATATTTCGTCGCGGCGCTGGGACACGTCGGATCATCTCGACGACGACCCCCACCGCAAGCAGCCCGATGGCGAGCCTTATGGCCCGTGGCACGACGCGACCATGTTGATGCGCGGCGAGGTCGCGGCCGCGCTCGGAGCGCTCGGGCGCGAGCGGTGGAAGGTCGCGACCCGCCAGGTGCTGGAGCCGCTTGGGAAGTGCCATTCGGCATGGCCCGATGGCCTGCCAATCATGTTCGAGCAGGTCGACGTGGCAATCGCGCGCACCCGCGCCGCTTATGACGATCTTCCCGAAGTGCATGAGATCGAGAACCTCACGCTCGACATGATCGCATCGGCCAAGCGGTTCATCTATTTCGAGAATCAATATTTCACGAGCGCCAGGATCGCCGCCGCGATCGCCGCCCGGATGGCCGAGGATGATCCGCCCGAGATCGTCCTGGTCATGCCGCGCACCGCCGATGGCTGGCTCGAGCAGAAAGCAATGGATGCGGCCCGGCTCAAGATCGTCGCTGCGATCGGCAAGGTCGACAAGCTGGGCCGCTTTCGCGTCTTCGTGCCCGTCACCAGGGGCGGAACGGACATCTATGTCCACGCCAAGATCGCGATCGTCGACGACCGCTTGCTCCGGGTCGGCTCGGCCAACCTCAACAACCGCAGTCAGCGGCTCGACAGCGAATGCGACGTGGTGATCGACGTGGCGCTGGCCGCGAATCGAGCGACCGGCCCGACGATCACCGCTCTTCGTTACCGGCTGATCGCCGAACATCTCGACTGCACGGTCGAAACCCTCGAGGCGGCGGAACGCGGCGCCGGGTCGATGCTCGACGCGATCGAATCGCTTCGCGCCCCGGGCAAGACGCTCGATTTGCTAAGAATGGAGGATTTGGGCGAGATCGAGCAATTCATCGCCAGCAACGAGCTGCTCGATCCGGAAACCCCCGACCAGTTCCTCGAACCGATCGGCAAGCGCGGCCTCGCGCACGGCTGGGCGCGCGGTCGAGCGATGATCGAAAGCCGGTTGGGCAGGAAGTCGGGCGACGAACCGGGCGCCGAAACAAGGCTTCGCTGAAACCCCGAGTCGGCCCGGGCGGTCAGGCCTGGGGCTGGGCCATTTCATTGACCATCGCGGCGTCGGCGTTGCGGAGTTCGGCGTCGGCGCTGCGCACTTCGCTTTTGCGGCGCTCTTCCTCGGCGCGCATGCGGTCGGCTTTCAGCGAACGCGCTGCAAGCGCATCCCATGCGGCGGCGGCGCGCAAATGGCCGTCACGGACATTGTCGAGGGTGGACCCGGTCGCCTTGTCGCGTTCTTCGGTGGCGCGGGTCTGGTAGAAAGTGGACTGAATCGACACGCGCGCTCCTTGATATTGATGAAGTAAGCCCGGCCCATGGCAGTTTGCCGATGGGCCGGGCATCCCCGCTCGAAAGAAAGGCCGCCGCTCGAAAGTGACTCGCCTCAGCTCGAAACTAGCGGCTCCCGCCCGAAAGCGGGAGCCGACAGGCCTAGATGGCCTTGAGGTTGGTCGCGCTCTCGCGCCCGCGACGATCGGGCTCGAGTTCGTACGAAACGCGCTGGTCGCTCGCGAGCGAACGCATCCCGGCCGCTTCGACCGCACTGATGTGGACGAATGCGTCGTTTCCGCCGCCGTCCGGAGTGATAAAGCCGAAACCCTTGGTTTCGTTGAAGAATTTGACAGTGCCTTGCATATTAGGGTCCTTCCCCATGGCGCGGATCGCCAATCGATCCGCTCAGCTAGAAGCGGCTCAGAGGAAGGAAGGGAGCGATTGCTCGCTCGTAACCATCATAGTGCAACTGGTAGCCCGGCTGATATAGGTCGAGATCGCCGAAAACGCAAATTACCCGATTCTTTCAGCGATTTGCGGCACCTACCAGGGAAGCCTGCGCGATGAATTGGCGGTCCGGCGCGCGGTGTCGGAAATGATCTGCGATTTCAGCCGGCGCCGGAGCAAGGCCGCGCCTTCGCTGCTCATGCACACCAGCCGCACCCCGCCATCGGGCAGCGACTCGATCGCCGAGACGCCGATCGAGCGCGACGAACATTGCTCGCGGGCTTCCGCTTCGGACATTTGGAGATTGATTGCGCGGCTCATGGATGGTTCCTTTGTCGGTGCGAAGGGAGCGATCTTCTCCCGGTCAAGCCAGACCCCGAGGGTCAGGTTTTCGCGTTGCGACCACTCTAGCACAGCCGCTCGACAAGCGATACTCGCGCCAAGTGACTTCGACCACGGACATCGTTCCCGACAGCGAGCGCCGCGGGCTGATCGGCGCGCTGCCCGCTGTGCTTCGTCCCTACGCCTCGCTGATGCGGATCGACCGGCCGATCGGGACCTGGCTCTTGTTCTGGCCGTGCGCATGGAGCGTCGCGCTCGCCGGGGTCGGCGGCCGCTGGGGCCTGTTCGCCTGGTTCGCGCTCGGCGCCTTCGCGATGCGCTCCGCCGGCTGCGTCTATAACGACATCGTCGATCGCGACCTCGACGCGCGGGTCGAGCGCACCAAAGCGCGTCCGCTCGCGTCGGGGCGGATCGGGCTTCGTTCGGCCTGGGCGCTGGTAGCCGCGCTGTGCGGGCTCGGCCTACTCGTCCTGGTGCAGTTGAGCGCGACCGCGCAGCTCGTCGCACTGCTCAGCCTCGCGCTGGTCGCGGCGTACCCGTTCATGAAGCGCTACACCTGGTGGCCGCAGGCCTGGCTCGGGCTGGTGTTCGGCTGGGGTGCATTGGTAGGCTGGCCCGCGGTCACCGGAGGGCTCGAACTTCCGGCGCTGCTGTTGTGGGCAGGCAGCGTCTTCTGGGTGGTCGGCTACGACACGCTTTACGCGATCCAGGATGTCGAGGACGATGCGCTGGTCGGGTTGCGAAGCAGCGCGCGTGCGCTCGGGCACCGCGTCCGGCTTGGCGTCGGCATTTGCTACGGCCTCGCGCTGGCCGGCTGGGCAGGGGCGATCTGGGCGGTCCGGCCGCAGCCGCTCGCCTTGCTCGCGCTGCTCCCGGTCGCGATCCACCTCGCGCGGCAGGCCCGGCGCACCGACCCCGCCGATGGGGCCGGCGCGCTCGCCTCGTTCCGCTCGAACCGTTTCGCCGGTCTGCTGTTGTTCCTCGGCCTGCTGGCGGTCGGGCTTGCTTCGCCAGGCTTGTCCGCGGCGCAATGACCGCCTAACCGCCGCGCCATGCTCGACCCCGACGCTGCCCGCGACAGACTTGCCGCGCTGATCGATCAGGCCCGCGCCAAGGGCGCGGACGCCGCCGACGCGGTCTATGTTGGCGACCGCTCGACCTCGGTCGGGGTCCGCCTCGGCGCGCTGGAGGAGGTCAGCCGCTCGGAAGGCGAGGAAATCGGCCTGCGGCTGTTCCTCGGCCAGCGAAGCGCCGGGGTCGCCTCATCGGACTTGTCGTCCGACGCCCTCGCCGCACTGGTCGATCGCGCGCTGGCGATGGCCGCCGAAGCCCCCGAGGACAGCTTCGCCGGGCTCGCCCCCGCCGAACTGCTGCTTCGCGAAACGCCCGCCGATCTCGATCTCGACGATGGCGGAGACCCCGATCCGGCCGAGTTGCGCGCGCGCGCTCTGGCGGCCGAAGACTCCGCGCGATCGGTCGCCGGCATCACCAATTCGAACGGCGGTGGAGCCTCGGCTTCGGCGGCGACCTTCGCCGTCGCGACCAGCCACGGTTTCGCCGCTGCCACTCGTGCCACCGGCTACAGCTGCTCGGCGAGCGTCGTCGCTGGCACCGGCGCGGAGATGCAGCGCGATTATGGCTGGCATTCGGCGCGTCATGCCGCGGACCTCGAAGCGCCGGGGGACATCGGCCGCCGCGCCGGCGAGCGCGCCGCCGCCCGCTTGTTTCCGAGGCGGATCGACGGCGGGGTCATTCCGATCCTGTTCGACCCGCGCGTCGCGACCAGCCTGCTCGGCCATTTCGTCGGGGCGATCAGCGGTGGCGCGATCGCGCGCAAGTCAAGCTTCCTGCTTGATGCGCTCGGCACCCGGGTTTTCGCCAAGGGGGTCCGCATTGCCGACGACCCCTTGCGCCCGCGTGGCCTGCGCAGCCGCGCATTCGACGGCGAGGGGCTTGCCGCCGCGCCGCTTGCACTGGTCGCCGACGGAATGCTCACTACCTGGCTCGCCGACAGCGCCGCCGCTCGCCAGCTTGGCATTGCGCCCACCGGCCACGCGGTGCGCGGAGTCTCGAACATGGGGGCAGGGCCGTCGAACCTGGCCATCGCCCCGGGCAGCCGCAGCCGCGAGGCGATGATCGCGGGCATGACGCGCGGAATCCTTGTCACCGAGTTGATCGGGCAGGGCGTCAACGGGCTTACCGGCGATTATTCGCGCGGCGCCGCGGGCTTCCTCATCGTCGATGGAGAGATCGGCCCGCCCGTGTCCGAAATCACGATCGCTTCCAATCTGCGCACCATGTTCGCAACACTCGAGCCGGCGAGCGACCTCGTGTTGCGCCGCGGAATCGACAGTCCGACCCTGCTGGTGCCCGAAATGACGGTCGCAAGCGCTTGAGCTAGGCGAGCTTGCCCAACCGCAGCCGCGCGATCTCGATCTTCGGGCAGCGGTCCATCACCACCTTGAGCCCCGCTGCCTCGGCCCGCGCCGCCGCCGCTTCGTCGACCACTCCCAATTGCATCCACACCGCTTTGGCTCCCGCCGCGATCGCGTCGTCCACCAATGGGCCGACCTCACTCGACTTGCGAAAGATGTCGACCAGGTCGATCGGCTCGCCGATCTGCGCCAGGTCGCGCCATACGAACTCGCCGTGGACATGCTCGCCGGTGATCCGCGGATTGACCGGGATCACTTGATAGCCGTGGTCCTGGAGGAATTTCATCACTCCATAACTCGCCCGCCCCGGATTGTCCGACGCACCGAGCAGAGCGATCGTCCGAGTCGACTGCAACAGTTCGGCGATGTCCTCGTCCCGGGTCAACGGCATGGCGCGCTCCTTCATGCCCTCAATGTCTCAGCGCGCGATTGTCTCCAATTGCTCGATCAGCCGCCGCGCGAGCTTGGCGAAGGCATCGGCCGCCGGGCCTTCGCCAGCGGCGGGCGGCGTTCCCGCGTCCGACGCCTCGCGCAGGCTCGCCGACAAGGGCAGCCGCCCGAGGAACGCAATCCCGAGCCGGGCCGCGCTGGCCTCCGCCCCGCCGCTTCCGAACGGGTCGCTGTTCTTGCCGCAATGCGGGCATTGATAACCCGCCATATTCTCGACGATTCCCAATATCGGCACCCCCGTCTTTTCGAACAGGTCAATCGCGCGCCGGGCGTCGATCAGCGCAAGATCCTGCGGCGTGGACACGATCAGCGCTCCGTCGGGCCGCGCCTTTTGCATCAGCGACAATTGCACGTCGCCAGTCCCCGGCGGCAGGTCGACCAGGATGATCTCGGTATCGCCCCACTCGCCCTCGATCAGCTGGTTGAGCGCGCCCGACGCCATCGGCCCGCGCCACGCCAGCGCCTGCCCCGCGGGGACGAGCTGTCCGATCGACAGCAGTCGCACGCCATGCCCCTCGACCGGGATCAGCTTCTGCTGCTCGGCCAGCGGGCGCTGGTGAACGCCGAGCAGCGTCGGTTGGGAAGGACCGTAAATGTCCGCATCGATCATTCCGACGCGCTTTCCCGACCGCGCCAAAGCGACCGCGAGATTGGCTGCGAGCGTCGATTTGCCGACCCCGCCCTTGCCCGAACCGACCGCGATGATCTTTCGCTCAGGCCGCGACACGGTCAGCACGATCCGCACCTGCTCGACCCCTGGAATTGCAAGCGCGCTCTCGCGCAGGCCGGCTTCGAGCCCGGCCTGCTCATCGGCCCCGAGCCCGGTCGCATCGACCACCAGCGCGGCGATCGTCCCCTTGAGCTTCGAGGATCGAATCCGCGGCGCGTCTCTGTGGCTCGACAAGGCTGAAAGCAGTGGGTCGTGCGCCATGCGCCGCACCCATAAGCGGCTTTTCGCCGCGCGGCACTGTTTTTGTGCCGCGCGCCACCCTATTATGAGGTCATGAGCATTTTTGAGGGCTGGGGAGCGCGCCGTCGCGCTTTGTTCAACGACAGCAAGGGCCCGTGGGGCTCGAGCAACGGCAATGGCGGTTCGGGCGGCGATGAGCCGCCGGTGCCCCCCAAGGGCCCGTGGGGCGAGCCGCCCCGGCGGGGCAGCGGCGGCGGAAAAGGCCCGGTCGGGCGCAGTCCGGTCAGTTCGCTCGACGACTTTCTCAAGAAGAACCGCGACCGCTTCGGCGGCTCGAACGGCGGCGGCCCGGCCGGAACTTCGCAGCGGCCCGACCCCAAGATCTTCTACTGGGCCTTTGCCGGTTTCCTTATCCTGTGGCTGCTGTTCACGACCATGCACCGAATCGCTCCGGGCGAACGCGGCGTGGTCACCACCTTTGGCGAGTATAGCCGAACGCTGGCGCCGGGAATCGGCCTGACGCTGCCGTCGCCGATCGAACGAGTCCAGCGGGTCGACGTCGAAGATATTCGCGAGGTCACCCTGGGCTCGGCGGCCGAAGAGACGCTGATGCTCACCGGCGATCAGAACATCATCGACATCGCCTATCAGGTGCGCTGGAACATCCGCGATCCCGAACAATATCTGTTCGAGCTTGCCGCCCCCGACGACACCATCAGGCAGGTCGCCGAAAGCGTGATGCGCGCGACCGTCGCGCAGGTCACGCTCAACGACGCGATCGGCAACCGCCGCGGCGAAATCGAAGCCCGGGTCACCGAGGAAATGCAGCGCACGCTCGACACCTACCAGGCAGGCGTGGTGATCCAGGGTGTCGCGATCAAGCAGGCCGATCCGCCCGCCGCGGTCAACGATGCGTTCAAGGACGTCACCGCCGCCCAGCAGGAGGCGGGAAGCTACATCAATCAGGCCAATGCCTATGCGCTCCAGCTTCGCCAGAAGGCGCAGGGCGAGGCGACGGCGTTCGACAAGGTTTACGACCAGTACAAGCTTGCTCCGGTCGTGACCAAGCGCCGCATGTATTACGAGACGATGGAGCGCGTCCTGCAAAAGGTCGACAAGACGATCATCGAGGCGCCCGGGGTGACCTCCTATTTGCCGCTCAACGAATTGCGCCGCGCTGCGCCGAGGGAGCCGACCCCGTGATGGACTTTGTCATGCGCCGCCCGCTGCTGAGCGGCATCGCCGTCCTCCTCCTGCTGATGTTGCTGTTCAGCACGTTCGCGATCGTCCCCGAGACTCGCCAGGGCATCGTCGTCCGCTTCGGCAAGCCGGTGCGGATCGAGAATCCCTACAAGCCCAATCAGCCGTTCGGCGCGAGTGGTGCCGGGCTCGCCTGGCGAATTCCGTTCGCCGAGAATTTCGTGTGGATCGACAAGCGCGTTCGAGCGGTCGACATGGAGCGGCAGCAGGTGCTTTCGACCGACCAGCTCAGGCTCGAGGTCGACGCCTTCGCGCGCTACCGGATCGTCGACCCGCTGCAAATGTACAAGGCCGCGCGCTCCGAGGACCGGGTCGAGCAGGCGCTCCGTCCGATTCTGGGCTCGGCGCTTCGCAACGAGCTTGGGCAGCGGCCCTTTTCCTCTCTGCTCTCGCCCGAACGCGAGGGCGTGATGGAAAATATCCGGGTCGATCTCAACCGCGCCGCCCGGCAATATGGTGCCGAAATCATCGACGTGCGGATCAAGAAGGCCGACCTGCCCGACGGCACCCCGCTCCAGTCGGCTTATGAACGGATGCGTTCGGCTCGGCTCCAGGAAGCGCGTTCGATTCGCGCCGAAGGTGCCAAGCGCGCCCAGATCATTCGCGCCGAGGCCGATGCCGCGGCATCGCGAACCTATGCAGCAAGCTTCGGGCGCGACGCCGACTTCTACAATTTCTACCGCGCGATGCAGTCGTATGAAACGACCTTTATCGGTCAGGAAGGCGACAAGCCGTCCGGAACCAGCGTCATCCTTTCGCCCGACAATGAGTATCTGAAGGAATTTACTGGACGCTAGGCGCCGGGATGCGGTTCAATTCGCGTTCAGGCTTCCTACCTAGGTGATATGTCTCGCCAGCCCGGCAAAGGTAAGGAATGAACTTGTCTAAGGAGTCCCCGATCGTGCGTTACGCCTATGGTGTCGCAGCCGCTTTACTGCTTGGAGGAACCGCTTTTTCGGTCGCGACCGGTCAGGCCGGCGCTCAGGTCGCGCAGAACGCGCCGGCGGCGATGGCGCCGCGCGGCGCGCCCGGATCCTTTGCCGACCTCGCCGCGAGGCTCCAGCCCGCGGTCGTCAACATTTCGACCAAGCAGCGAGTCGCGGTCCGCCCGCGTGGCGGCGATCCGTTCGAGGAATTTTTCCGCCGCTTCGGTGGTGAAGTTCCGCCGGGGCAGGGGCAGCCGGGCGGATCGGGCCCGGGCGGCCCAAGCCCGTCGACCCGCGAGGCGGGTTCGCTCGGGTCGGGCTTCATCATCTCGCCCGACGGCTATGTCGTCACCAACAATCATCTCATCCAGAGCGCGAGCGGCACCGGCACGGTCGACAGCGTCACCGTGATCCTCACCAACCGCAAGGAATATACCGCCCGGATCATCGGCCGCGATCCGGCATCGGACCTCGCCTTGCTCAAGATCGAAGGCAATAATCTGCCGTTCGTCAATTTCGGCGACAGCACGCGGGTCCGGGTCGGCGACTGGGTGATCGCGATTGGCAATCCCTACGGGCTCGGCGGCACGGTCACCGCCGGGATCATTTCCGCGCTTCACCGCGGAATTACCGGGGTCGGCGCCTACGATCGCTATCTGCAGACCGACGCCAGCATCAACATGGGCAATTCTGGCGGCCCGATGTTCGACCTCAACGGCAATGTCATCGGGATCAATTCCGCTTTGATCTCGCCGACCGGCGCCTCGGTCGGAATCGGGCTCGCCATCCCTGCCGAGGCCGCCAGGCCGGTGATCGAGGCGCTGCGCCGTGGCCAGCGCCCGCAGCGCGGCTATCTCGGCGTCGGCCTCCAGCCATTGGACGAGAATATCGCCGAATCGCTCGGCTTGCCCAAGGACATGGGCGAACTGGTTCGCTCGGTCGTTCCCGGCCAAGCCGCGGGGCGCGCGGGCTTGCAGCAAGGCGACGTCATCCTGCGGGTCAACAACCGCAACGTCACGCCCGACGAAACGGTCAGCTATCTGATCGCCAACACCACGGTCGGCGCCCGCGTCCCGGTCGAAATCATCCGCGACGGCCGCCGCCAGACGCTTGCCGTCGCGGTCGGCGAACGTCCGACCGACGAAGAACTCGCGCGCCAGGCCGGTTCTGAGGAAGGCGGTCAGCCGATGGCCGAAGAGGTTCCGGTCGCACCGGGCACCGCGCTTGGCCTGTCGCTCCAGTCGCTCACGCCCCAGATCGCTCGCGCGGTCGGGCTTCCCGCCACTGCGCGCGGCGTCATCGTGACCTCGGTCGCGGCGGGCAGCGATGCCGCCGAGAAGGGCATTCGCCGCGGCGACCTGATCATTTCGGTCAACCGCCAGGCGGTGGCGACTCCGCAGGCCCTGCTCGCCGCGGTCGAGGTCGCGCGCCGCGCCGGCCGCAGCAGCGTGCTGATGCTGGTCAAGCGCGGCAGTGCCCCCGAAGCGTTCGTCGGGATCGAGATCGGCGCTCGTTAACTCGCGAAGTCCGCACCGGCCCGCTCCCCCACCCGGCCACCCATGCAGAATATCCTAGATGGGTGGCCGGGTGGGGGCGCGGACCGGGAGCGGCTTGCCGAGCTACACCGCGCTTGCTCCGCCTTGCTCCTTCGGCCTAGGCTAACCGCCGACCGCCGAAGGAGTGAAGCGATCCCATGGCCAGCCAGTCCGCGACCGCTATCTTCATCGGCTCTGGCCCCGGCGGCAGTCAGCCGCAGTCGCTCGAACTTACGCGTGCCAACCGCCACGGGCTGATCGCCGGTGCGACCGGCACCGGCAAGACGGTCACCCTCCAGGGCCTCGTCGAAGGGTTTTGCGCCGCGGGCGTCCCGACCTTCGTCGCCGACGTCAAGGGCGACCTTGCTGGACTCGCAATGCCCGGTTCGCCGACCGCCGGCACCCACGAACCGTTCGCGGCGCGTGCCGCCGAGATCGGCTATTCGGACTGGAGCTACGATTCATCCCCGGTGCAATTGTGGGATTTGTTCGGCGAGGCTGGCCATCCGATCCGAACCACCGTCAGCGAGATGGGGCCGCTGCTGCTCGGCCGGCTGATGAATTTGAACGAGGTTCAGGAAGGCGTGCTGACGATCGCCTTTACCGTCGCCGACCGCGACGGGCTGCTGCTGCTCGACCTCGACGACCTTCAGGCGATGCTGGTTTCGACCGGCGAGCGCGCCGACGAGCTGACGCTCGAATATGGCAATGTCTCGAAGCAATCGGTCGGCGCGATCCAGCGTTCGCTGCTTCAGTTGCGAGCGCAGGGCGGCGACCATTTCTTCGGCGAGCCCGCGCTCGAGCTCGAGGATTTCCTCAAGCTCGACGAGAATGGCCGAGGCGTGGTCAACATCCTCGCCGCCGACCGGCTGATGGCCAGCCCACGGCTCTACTCGACCTTCCTGTTGTGGCTATTGTCCGAATTGTTCGAGCTGCTTCCCGAGGTCGGCGACACCGACCAGCCCAAGCTCGCATTCTTCTTCGACGAGGCGCATCTGCTGTTCGACGACGCGCCCCCGGCCCTGCTCGAAAAGGTCGAGCAGGTCGTCCGCCTGGTCCGCTCCAAGGGCGTCGGCGTCTATTTCATCACCCAGAACCCGATCGACATTCCCGACAAGGTCGCCGGACAGCTCGGTAACCGCGTCCAGCACGCGCTGCGCGCTTTCACTCCGCGCGACCAGGCCGCGGTGAAGTCGGCCGCCGACACGTTTCGCCGCAATCCCGGCGTCGACGTCGCCTCCGCGATCACCCAGTTGAAAGTCGGCGAGGCGCTGGTTTCGCTGCTGCTTCCCGACGGTTCGCCGTCGCCGGTCGAGCGCACGCTGATCAAGCCCCCGCGCAGCCGGGTCGGCCCGCTCACTCCGCAGGAGCGCGCCGTGCTCATCCAGACCGACGCGATCGGCGCCAAATACGACGTGCTGCTCGATCGCGACAGCGCCGACGAAATCCTCGTCGCCAAGCGCGACGAGGCCGCCGCCGCCGCCGCTGCCAAGGCCGAGACCGAAGCCGAAAAATCCGCCGCCGCGACCGCCCGCCAGGAAGCACTCGCCGCCAAGGACAATGCGCGCGCCAGAATGGCCGAGGAGCGGCTCGCCAACCAGCGGCTGCGCGAGGACGAGCGCCGCCAGCGCGAGGCCGAGCGCGACGAGGCCCGCCGCGCGCGCGAAGCCGCCAAACCCTCGATGGCCGACAAGATGGTCCAGTCGGCGGGCCGCGCGGTGGCGAGCTCGGTCGGCCGGCAGATCGGCAATTCGCTGCTCCGCGGAATCTTCGGCGGGCTGATCCGTGGTCGCTGAGGCGCCCTGCATCGACGTTGCCACATTGGAAAATGAGTGGCGCGACGCTTTGCTCGCCAAGGACGAAGCCGCGCTTCGCCGGCTGATCCACCCGAAATACAAACTCGTCGGGGTGCGCTCGACCGGCTCGGTCGCGGTCGATCTCGAGCAATGGATCGCGGCGCTGCGGCGGATGGACATCGCCAGCCTCGACGTTCGAGTCGTCGAATGCGTCGCGCTCGACGAGGTGATCGTCGCTACCGTCGATGCCCAGTGGAAGGTTCGCTACCTCGGCCAGCTGATCGAGGAGCGCGTTCTGCTGACCGATGTCTGGGTGCGCGCCGCGCGCGGTTGGCAGGTCGTTCGCCGCCACAGCTCGCCGGTGCCCAAGGGCGCGCCCGTCGATTGTTGAGGGTGCGAATCGCTAAACGCTTCCCTTTGCACGCGAAAAGAGTCATCATGCCCGCACGATGAGGCCGTCCGGAAGGGGTGGACACCATGCTCGTCACGATGATCGCGCTTGCAATCGCCGCGCCCAACCCGCGCACACTCGACGCTCCGCGCAAGGCCTATTCGGCCTGCATCCGGCAATTCGAAACCTCGAGTCGCGCGGCGAAACTGGATCCCGCAGCCTATTCGATCGCGATCAAAAATGCTTGCCCGGCGCAAGCCGCCGCCTTGACCCGGGCGCTGATCGACTTCGACATCGCCATGGGCAGCAAGCGCGCCACCGCGGCTTCCAACGCGGCGATCGACGTCGGCGATTATCTCGTCACCTCGGAAGAGCGCTACCGCGACGTCGTCGGGGGCTCGAGCCCGCCCAAAGCGCAATAAGCGTCTTTCCCAATCAGGCGGTCGTCGGCTAACCATCGCCGGACCATCGACTTCATCACCTTTCCCCGGGGACAATTCCTATGGCATCGCTTGCAATCCCCGCTCCAGGCCTGCGTGAGCTTACCTTTCGCGGGATCGTGCTCGGCGCGATCATCACGGTGCTGTTCACCGCCGCCAACGTCTATCTCGGCCTCAAGCTCGGGATTACCTTCGCGACCTCGATCCCGGCGGCGGTGATCTCGATGGCGGTGCTTCGCTATTTCGCCAATTCGACGATCCAGGAAAATAATATCGTCCAGACCATCGCCTCGGCGGCCGGGACGCTGAGCGCGATTATCTTCGTCCTGCCCGGACTGATCATGGTCGGCTGGTGGACCGGCTTCCCGTTCTGGCTGTCGGTCGCGGTGATCGCCTTGGGCGGCATATTGGGCGTGATGTATTCGGTGCCGCTCAGGCGCGCGCTCGTCACCGGCTCGGACCTGCCCTATCCCGAAGGCGTCGCCGCCGCCGAAGTCCTCAAGGTCGGCTCGGGCGTCGGCGGGGTCGAGGAGAACAGGCGCGGGCTTGCCGCAATCCTGCTCAGCTCGATCGTCTCGGCAGCCTATGCGATCCTCGCCCAGACCAAGCTCGTCGCGACCGAAGCCGCGCGCAGCCTGCCGTTCGGCGCGGGCGCGACCACCGTTACCACCAGCCTGTCGATGGCCCTGATCGGTGTCGGCCATCTGGTCGGTCTCGCGGTCGGGATCGCGATGCTGGTCGGGTTAATCATCAGCTGGTTCGTGCTGGTGCCATGGCAGACCGGGCTCGCCGGCCTCGGCTCGGCGGCGGACATCGAGACCCTCGTCTCGACCACGTTTCGCTCCAAGGTGCGCTTCATCGGCGCGGGCACGATCGGAGTCGCGGCGATCTGGACCCTGCTTAAGATCATCGGGCCGATCGTCACCGGGGTGACTTCGGCGCTCGCCGCCAGCCGAGCGCGCAAGGGGGGCGGCCAGGACAGTTTGCCGCTGACCGAGCGTGACATCCCGATCGGGATCATCGGCCTGACCATCTTGGGCTCGATGATCCCGATCGGCCTGTTGCTGTCGGCCTTTGCCCAGAGCGGCCCGATCGCCGCCGCGCCGGGGCTGACGATCGGGCTTAGCCTGCTCTACATTCTCGTCGCGGGCGCGATCATCGCCGCGATCACCGGTTACATGGCGGGCCTGATCGGCGCCTCGAACAGCCCGGTCTCGGGCGTCGGTATCCTGACCGTGCTCGGCATTTCATTGATCCTCGTCGCGATCTTCGGGCGCGGGATCGGGGTCGACGCCTCGCAAAGCCTGGTCGCCTACGCCTTGTTCGTGACCGCGATCATCTTCGGCGTCGCGACCATCGCCAACGACAACCTCCAGGATCTCAAGACCGGCCAATTGGTCGGCGCTACCCCGTGGCGGCAGCAGGTCGCGTTGATCATCGGCGTTATCTTCGGCAGCCTCGTCATTCCCCCGATCCTCACCGTCCTCAACGACGCCTTCGGCTTCCAGGGCGCGCCCGGCGCTGGCCCCAATGCGCTTGCCGCCCCGCAGGCCGCGCTGATCTCGGCGATCGCCCAGGGCGTGCTCGGCGGCGATCTCGACTGGGGCCTGATCGGGCTCGGCGCCGCGATCGGGGTCGGAGTGATCATCCTCGACGAAATCCTGCGCAAGACCGGCAAGCGCTCGCTTCCGCCGCTCGCGGTCGGGATGGGCATCTATTTGCCGATGTCCCTGACCCTCCTCATCCCGGTCGGCGCGACGATCGGCTTCTTCTACAATAAATGGGCCCAGCGCGCGCCCAATCCGGCCTTTGCCGAGCGGCTCGGAGTACTGATGGCGACCGGGCTGATCGTCGGCGAATCGCTGTTCGGCGTGGCCTTCGCGGGGATCGTCGGCGCGACCGACAACGACAGCCCGCTCGCGCTGGTCGAGGAATTCCCGCTTGCCGTCCCGCTCGGGCTGATCCTGTTCGCCGGCTCGATCGCGTTCCTTTACCTCACCACCCGGCGCAAGGCCGCCGAACCGCTCGCCGCCTGATGGACCCGCTCCACCTCGGCAAGTCGAGCTCACTCCCCGCCTCGCCCGAGGAAGCGAGGCTCGATTTTGTCCCGAACCCGCGCGACACGCTTTACCTGGTGCGCTTCGCCGTGCCCGAATTCACCTCGCTCTGCCCGATCACCGGACAGCCCGACTTCGCCCACCTCGTGATCGACTATGCTCCCGGCGAGACCATCGTCGAATCGAAGTCGCTCAAGCTCTACCTCGGCAGCTTCCGCAATCACTGCGGCTTTCATGAAGACGTCACCGTTGGCATCGGCCAGAGGCTGACGAGGGAAATGAAGCCGATCTGGCTGCGCATCGGCGGTTACTGGTATCCGCGCGGCGGAATTCCGATCGACGTCTATTGGCAGACCGGCGCGCCACCGGCGGCGCTGTGGGTACCCGATCAGGGCGTAAGCTCCTACCGCGGCAGGGGATAAGCATGGACGACCTGGTTTCGACCGCCTGGCTTGAACGCCAACTTGGCTCGCCCGACATCGCGATCGTCGATTCAAGCCTGTTCATGCCCACCGACAAGCGCGATCCCGCCGCGGAGTTCGCCGCCGCGCACATCCCGGGCGCTCGCTTCCTCGATCTCGACGCGGTCTCGGACCCCGATCGCCCCGGCGCGCACATGCTGCCCGAGGCGACCGGGTTCGGGGCGGCGATGCGCGATCTCGGGGTCGGGCGCGACGACCGGATCATTGTCTATGACAATTCACCGCTGCGCAGCGCCGCGCGCGGCTGGTTCATGCTTCGCCACTTCGGTGCCGAGCGGGTCGCGATCCTCGATGGCGGATTCGCCAAATGGCGCGCCGAAGGCCGTGTGGTCGAGGCCGGAGAAGCGAGGCCGCGCGTCGCGCGCTTCGACGCGGTGGCCCGCGATGCCGAGGTTGTGACAAAGCAGATGCTGCTCGGCGGCGCCGGAATGCCCTTGCTCGATGCCCGCGGCCGCGGCCGCTTCGAGGGAACCGAGCACGATCCGCGCCCCCACGTCGCCGACGGCCATATTCCGGGTGCCCGCAACCTGCCGTTCGCCGCGCTCTATCGCGAGAACGGCACGTTGCGCCCCGACGAGGAATTGCGCGCCGCGTTCGACGCTGCCGGGGTCGATCCGCAGCTGCCGTTCATCGCCAGTTGCGGATCGGGCGTCACCGCCAACAGCCTGATTTTTGCAGCGCGGCGATTGGGTGGACGCGATGCACGCCTCTACGACGGCAGCTGGTCCGAATGGGGCGCCGACCCGGCCACCCCGAAACTGCTTGGGCCGGCCTAGCTTCTATCCCCTAGAGCGAGAACAAATGGTCGATCGAGTCGAGCCCCGCGGAAAGCTCGCGTTCGAGCCGATCGATTGCCGTGGGATTGGGAGCGGCGCCGCCATCGGCCTGGCGGGCAATCGCTTCGAGTCCGGCTACGGCGGCGTTCGCCACCCTCGCCGATCGCGAATCGAAGCAGCGCTGGGCCGGTGGACTTGCCGCGGGCCAGCCGAGCGCGAGCCGCGCTTCGCTGTCGCGCGGCGAAGCGTCCTTGCCCGCGACCTGCTCGACGCACGCCAGCGCGTGGCGGATGCTGGCAAGCCGGGCGACGGCTTCGGCATAAGGGGCGGGCAGTTCGCGCGCTGGCGACTCGGGGAGAAAGTGGATCATTCCGTCCCTTTACCGGCAGTCGGTAAAGGGATGATGAATCAGGCCGCGGTTGCGGTTTCGATGTCGCGCAGGATCCAGCCGCGCTGCGGGATGGTCTCGATGAATTCGGCCCCGCCCGCCGCCGAGCGCAATTTCTTGCGCAGCTTGGAGATGAACACGTCGATGATTTTCGGCTGCGGCTGGTCGTCCATCCGGCGATAGAGATGCTTCAACAGCATCGACCGGGTGACGACATTGTTGCGCGCGAAGGCGAGCAATTCGAGCACTCGATATTCCATCTCGGTGATTCCGATCGGATGACCGTCGATGCGGATCAGCCGCTGCACCGCATCGACCGACAATCGCCCGCCGCATAGCGTTTCGGGCAATTCGCCGCCATTGGCCTTGAGGTTGTCGAGCAGGCGCGAAGCGGCTTCCTCGCTGTCCTCGGGTGACAGCCGCACCGGCGATCCGAGCAGCAATTGCTGGGTCTCGGCAAGCGCATCATGCGCTTCCTCGACCAGCCTTTGGCCTTCCTCGAACCGCCGACGCGAGCGCTCGAGCATCGATTCGATTTCGACCAGCCGGGCCGATAGCGTGTCAGCGCTCATTCCAATCCGGCCCTTGCTATTGAGGGGTCTGCGCGGAGGCGTCGGTGCCGTCGCCTTCGGGCGCGGCGATGATCGCCTGGGTGCTCGCGCCCTTGTCGACGACGTTGGTCGCGGCGTCGCCGGCGGTCGAGCGGATTCCGACGGCGACCCGGTCGCGTCCGGCGGCGTCGAGCACGCTGGTTTCGGTCGCGCTGCGCGGGGCGGGGCCGCCGAACAGCGCTTCGATCGCCTGCGCCTGCGCGTTCTCGGCGGACAGGCTGACGGTACCGGCGACGGGCGGTGTCAGCGAGTAATCGGGCGGGATGACCAGCGGGGCGTTGCGCGCGACCGCGAATTCGTCGAGCGCCTTCGATTTGCCGATGCCGAGCGTGCCGCAGCCGCCGAGCGCCAGCGCGGGCAGGATAGCCATGAAAATAATTGCCTTAGGCATGATCGAGTGACTCCGGTTTCGCTTTCCTCGACACGAGGAAGGCGCGAACGAGCAGGGTAAGGACGCCGATGCTAATCGCCGCGTCCGCGACATTAAAGACCAAAAACGGACGGAACGAGCCGAAATGCAGGTCGGCGAAATCGACGACGTATCCAAAACGCGTTCGATCGACGATATTGCCCAGCGCGCCGCCAAGCACAAGCGAAAGCGCGAAGCGGTCGGCGCGCGCCTCCTCGCGCCGGATCCAATAGGCAACCCCGACCGCGATCGCCGCGGTGACCGCGACCAGCACCCAGCGGGCAAGTTCGCTGTCGGCGCTGAACAAGCCGAGGCTGATCCCGCGATTCTCGACCCAGGTCAAATTGAAGATGGGCAGCAATTCGATCTGCCCGCGCTCGCGCAGAGCCAGCGGACCGATCATCACCCACTTGCTCAATTGGTCGGCAATGAAGATGGCAAGCGCGACCAGATAAGCGGGCGCAGACCTATGCATTGACCACCCCCTCGCACCGCCCGCACAGATCGCCGTCCTCGACCACCTCGGGCAAATGCCGCCAGCACCGCCCGCATTTTTTATTCGACGATCGCTCAACACTCACGCCGTTCAGGCCGTACGTCGTCTGATCAACGGTCAAATCACTGACAATGCAAATCTCACCGAAATCCACGGAGTTGAGCAAATCGCGCTGAGCCTCGTCTGCGACGCGCACGATAACGCGCGCCTCAAGACTACTACCGAAGGCTTTATTACGACGGTAAGGTTCGATATTCTCGGTGATACCGATCCGAGTATCTCTAATCTGGCTCCACTTCCCCAAGAGGGCTACATCAGCCGCCGTCGGTATCTCCGGCCACTCCAGCAGATGCACACTCCCCTTTTCCGGAAAGCGCGTGCCCCACACTTCCTCGCTCGTAAACACCAGCACCGGGGCGGCCCATCGCACTAAGGCGTGAAACAAAGTGTCGAGCACGGTCCGATACGCCCGCCGCTTCGGATCGTCCGCCGCGTCGCAATAGAGGCTGTCCTTGCGGATATCGAAGAAGAAGGCGCTCAAATCCTCATTGGCGAAGTCGGCCAATGCCCGCGTGTAGGTGTTGAAATCATAATCCGCGACCGCCTGCCGCAAGGTCGCATCGAGCCTGGCAAGCAGCGCAAGCATGTAGCGCTCGAGTTCGGGCATGTCCTCGGGCGCGACCCGCTCGGCCTCGTCGAACCCGTCGAGCGCGCCGAGCAGATAGCGGAAGCTGTTTCGCAATTTGCGATACTGGTCGCTCACCCCGGCGAGGATTTCCTTGCCGATGCGATGGTCCTCGGTGAAATCGACCGACAGCGCCCACAATCGCAAGATGTCGGCCCCGGTTTCCTTCATCAGATCGAGCGGGTTGATCACATTGCCGACGCTCTTGGACATTTTGAGGCCCTTGGCGTCCATGGTGAAGCCGTGGGTCAGCACCGTCTTGAACGGCGCGCGCCCACGCGTTGCGCAGCTTTCGAGCAGGCTCGATTGGAACCAGCCGCGATGCTGGTCCGATCCCTCCAGATAAATGTCCGCGGGCCAGGCCTGGTCGGGCCAGGTCCCGCTTTCAAGCGTGAACACGTGCGTGCAGCCGCTGTCGAACCACACGTCGAGGATGTCGGTGACTCGTTCATAATCGGCTGGATCGCGTTCGCTTCCAAGAAATTCCCCGGCGCGCTCGTCGCTCCACGCGTCGACCCCGCCAGCCCTGATCGCCGCGACGATCCGCGAATTGACTTCTGCATCGACCAGCGGCTGGCCCGACTTGCGCTCGACGAACAGGGCGATCGGCACCCCCCACGCGCGCTGGCGGCTGATCACCCAGTCGGGGCGTCCATCGACCATCGACGACAGGCGATTGCGCCCCTTTTCGGGGACGAAGCGGGTATCGTCGATGGCGCGCATCGCCAGCTGCCGCAAATTTGGCCCCGTCGCCAGCGCGCCGCCCTCATTGTCCCAGCGCTTTTCGGCAAAGGTTTCGCAATGCTCGTCGGGCAAAGCGCGATCCATCGCAATAAACCATTGCGGGGTGCAGCGGTAAATCACCTTCGCCTTCGAGCGCCACGAATGCGGATAGCTGTGCTTGTAATCAGCCGACGCGGCGAGCAGCCCGCCCGCCTCGCGCAAATCGCTGCAGATCGGTCCATCGGGCGCATTGAACTTGCCATTGATCACGCTGCCTTGACCGCCAAGCCAGCCCCAGTCGCTCCGATACTTGCCATCCCCCTCGACCGCGAACACCGGGTCGATCCCATTCGCCTTGCACAGGTCGAAATCATCCTCGCCATGGTCGGGCGACATGTGGACGAGGCCGGTGCCGGTGTCGGTGGTGACGAACTCGCCGGGCAGGAACGGCCGCGGCTTAGCGTAGAAGCCGCCGAGATGGTGCATCGGGTGGCGTGCGACGGTGCCGGCGAGATCGGACCCTTTCCCACGCCAATAAACGGTCGGATCGTCGATGTCGTAGCCGCTGTCCGGCACGGCTTTCAGCGCTGCTCGGGTCCGCTCCAAGAAAGCTGGAAGCAGCGTCTCTGCCACAAGAAACCCGTCAAACTCGGAGAGGCCTTTTACGGCATCGACCTTATGGGCTTCAGGATCAGATGTGCGTCTGCTCACGCCTAACGAGACGGCTACGTACTCTACGTCTGGGCCGTAGGCGACCGCCTGGTTGACTGGGATCGTCCACGGTGTCGTCGTCCAAACTACGGCAGCTACCTCGGTGCCGTTTAGATCCGCTATCGGGCTCTCCACAATCTCGAACGCGACATCGATCTGGGTCGAGACCACGTCCTCATACTCAATCTCGGCCTCGGCCAGCGCGGTCTTTTCCACCGGCGACCACATTACCGGCTTGGCCCCGCGATACAGCTGCCCGCTTGTCGCGAATTTCATCAGCTCGGCGACGATCGTCCCCTCGGCCTCATAATTCATCGTCAGATAGGGCTTGTCCCATTGCCCACCGATCCCGAGCCGCTGGAACTGCGCGGTCTGCACTTCGACCCAATGCTGGGCATAAGCGCGGCATTCGGCGCGGAACTCGACCAGCGGGACCTCGTCCTTGTCGAGCTTCTTCTTGCGGTACTGCTCCTCGATCTTCCACTCGATCGGCAGCCCGTGGCAGTCCCAGCCGGGCACGTAGGGTGCGTCCTTGCCGAGCAGGCTCTGGGTGCGGACGACCATGTCCTTCAACACCTTGTTGAGCGTGTGGCCGATATGAATGTCGCCATTGGCATAGGGCGGCCCGTCGTGAAGAATGAACTTCTCGCGCCCCGCCCGCGCCTTGCGCAATTGTCCATAAAGGTCGCTTGTCCGCCATTGGGCGAGGATCAGCGGCTCCTTCTGTGGCAAGCCGGCCTTCATCGGAAAGTCGGTTTTGGGCAGGAAGACGGTGGAGCGGTAATCTGGCTTGGGGGGAGCGTCGGACATTGGCGGCGGCTCTAGCGGGTGAGGGCGAAGATGCAAACCACTCCCGTCATTGCGAGGAGCAAAGCGACGCGGCAATCCAGCGGCGCGAAGCTGGATTGCTTCGCTACGCTCGCAATGACGGCGAGAGCAGCCGCCGGGCCTCGTCGGCATCCGCGGCCATCTGCGCCTTGAGCCCCTCGACCCCCTCGAACTTCATCTCGGGGCGGAGGAAGGAATGCAGCGCCACCTCGATCGTCCGCCCGTAGAGATCGCCATCGAAGTCGAACAATACCGCCTCGAGCAATTCCCTTGGCGGGTCGAACATCGGCCGCACCCCGACATTGGCGACCCCGTCATGCTCGCTACCCCCATTCTCTCCATTCGCGTCAAGGCGCACGCGTACCGCATAAACCCCGAACGCGGGGCGCTGATATGGCCCAAGTTCGACATTGGCGGTCGGCCAGCCAAGCTCGCGCCCCCGCTTGTCGCCATGGATCACCTCGCCCTCGATCGCGAACGGCCGGGTCAGCAGCCGCGTCGCCGCGCCCGGATCGCCCGCCTTGAGCGCCTCGCGGATGCGGCTCGACGACACCGGCTCTTCGTCCATGTGGACTGCGCCCACCGTCTCCGCCGAAATGCCGTGCGCCGCGCCAAGTTCCCGCAGCACCGCCGCATTGCCGCCGCGCTTCGCCCCGAAGGTGAAATCCTCGCCGGTGACGACCCCGCTCGCCCCGATCCGCCTCGCGAGCAGTTCGCCGACGAAATCCCCCGCGCTGGTTGCCGCGAGCGCCGCGTCGAAGCCGAACACCAGCATCGCGTCGGCGCCCGCCTGGCCGAACATCCGCTCGCGCTGGTTAAGGCTGGTCAGCCGGAACGGCGCCGCGTCGGGCTTGAAGTGGCGCACCGGATGCGGATCGAAGGTCGCGACGATGACCGGTTTGCGCTCATGCGCGCCACGCGCCACCGCCCGCCCGACCACCGCCTGGTGGCCAAGGTGGAACCCGTCGAAATTGCCGAGCGCAAGGATGGCTCCACGCAACGCCTCGGGGACGGGCTGCTCGAGGGTCAGGCGTTGCATGTTGACTCATCCACCGTCCGTCATTGCGAGGAGCAAAGCGACGAAGCAATCCAGTTCTGCATCGCGCACGCTGGATTGCTTCGCTTCGCTCGCAATGACGGCGTCGTGCGACGCTTGACTCGCGTGTCTGGCCCCCATAGAGAACCGCTATCCCGTTTTCCGGCATATCGGCGGCGCATCCTTGCGCGCGCCGTTTTTCCGTATACCGGGCAACGCGTCGAGATGGGGTGGTCGGGTGCCCGCCGCCTCGTGGAGCTAGGAGAACAAGTTCATGGCACGAATCGCGGGCGTCAATCTGCCCACCAACAAGCGCGTCGTCATCGCGCTGACTTACATCCACGGCATTGGTTCGACCAAGGCCCAGGAAATCACCAATAAGCTGAGCATCGCCGCGGAACGCCGCGTCCAGGACCTGTCGGACCAGGAAGTCCTCCAGATTCGCGAAGCGATCGACGCCGGTCATACGGTCGAGGGCGATCTTCGCCGCCAGACCGCGATGAACATCAAGCGGCTGATGGATCTCGCCTGCTACCGCGGGCTTCGCCATCGCAAGGGCCTGCCGGTCCGCGGCCAGCGCACGCATACCAATGCGCGCACCCGCAAGGGCAAGGCCAAGC
>Ga0136633_1000436_pt1 | contig 31808 bp, 28 predicted proteins | sample AntDrymeUQ832206_2_FD_105494 | JGI IMG/M metagenome (GOLD analysis project Ga0136633, IMG submission 105494) | Polar desert sand microbial communities from Dry Valleys, Antarctica - metaG UQ83 (22.06) | ecosystem: Environmental > Terrestrial > Soil > Desert | place: Antarctica: Dry Valley... | reverse complement strand
CCAGCGGTAGGACTGCTTGCGCGCATCCACGGCGAACGACACGAGCTCGCCGGCGCGCACCGGGCGCACCGGCGGCTGGACGGCGATCGCGCGCACCGTCACGCCCGGGCGCCCGCCGACGCGCGCAGGGCGAGCACCGTCGGCGGCCAGTTGCGGCCCGGTTCCCTCGTTGCCGGCGCGGTCCTGCGTGGTCACGGCGATCACGTAGGTGCCCGGAGGCGCAGCGACCCCTCCGTCCGTGCGCCCGTCCCAGGAGGCGGTGCGCTGGCCCTTGCGGCCGTCGAAGCTGCGCACGGGCTCCGGCTCGTCGACGTCCGTGCGGATGACCTGGAAGCGGGGCAGGGCGCGCGGGCCCATCCCCCGCACGCGGAAGCCGACGCCATCACCCGGGGCGACGATCGGCGGCGTGGTGACGATCGCCGCCGGCGTCGGCGGTCTGGTGTCGAGCGTGAACGACCCCGGGTCGACGACGGAGCGGCCCTGACGGCGCAAGCCGATGCGCACGCGGTAGCGGCCGTCCGGAGCGCGCGAGCCGGAGTCGGTGCGCCCGTCCCAGGTCAACCGCAGCGGCCGGAAGCGCACCGCCGGCTGTGCGGAGGCCAGCCGCGCCACGCGCTCCCCGTCGCCGTCGAGGACGTCGACGGTGACGTCGTCGGCCTGCTTGAGCGTGAACGAGAGCTCCTGCGTGTCGCGGCGGCCGTCGCCGTTGGGCGAGAAGAACTTGCGCGTCTCGACGCGGTTGACGACCGCGGGCTCGGATTTCAGGCGCTGGGCCACGAAGAACGCCCCCACCGTGGCCACCACGAGCAGTCCGAAGACCACCCGGCCGAACCCGAGCGAGGGGCGGCCCACTTACGGCGTCTGGTCGGAGCCGACGACCACGACCACGTCGGCGTCCTCGCCGGCGAGGGCGCGAACGTTCTCGTCGATCGCCTGGGGCTGGCCGCTGATCTTCAGCAGGCGGGCGACCTCACGGGCACGGGCACGGGCTTCGGGCGCGAAGAAGATCAGCGACGTCTGCACGCTCTGCTCGGGCCAGTTTTCGATCGTGCCCGCCTTGAAGCCACCCTTGACGACCTCTTCGCTGGCGTTCTTGGCCAGGCCGGAGACCACGCTGCCGTTGAGGACGGCCACGGTCGTATCAGCCCGCGAGGTCCCCGGCTCGGAGCCCTGGTTCTCGGCGGTCGGGGTGGCCGCCGCCCCACCGGTGGTCGTTCCGGCCGGCCGGTTGGGCAGCTGTGGATCCTCGCCACCGAGCAGCGTCGTCGCCACCAGCGCCAGTACGGCCAGGCCCGCGACCACACCGCCGACGATCAGCGCGGTCCGACCTCGTCCCGAGGGCTCGCGGTCGTCGAGGTCAACCGTCCCCCGCCGGGCTGCGGGCGGAGGAGGAGGAACAGCACGGCGGGCGGGCGCCCCGGTTCCGGCGCTTCGCAACGGCGCAGCGGGAACCGGACGCCGCGTGGCGCCGCCGGCGGCCGTACGGGGAACGGGCGCTGACGGAACGGGCGGGCGGGGCGGGGCGGGCGGGGAAGCCGGCGCAGAAGCGGAGACCGCGCCCGCGCCCGCCGCCGCGCCGGCGGGCGGGACGACGAGCGGCGACGGTGCGGCATCGCCGTCGGCGGTGGCGTCAGTGGTGCCGGGCGTCACGTCGGTGCCCTCCGGCGAGGCGGCGGCGTCGGCGCCGGGCGGCACGGTCGCTCCAGCCGTCGCGGAGGTGAGACCGGGAGCGGGCGCAGCGTCCTTCGCCTCGCCGCCCGGAGCACCAGGTTCGGCGGCCCCATCGGCGGCTGAATCGTCCTTGGCCGCAGCCCCGCCATCGGGCGTCGTCACCTCGGCGGCGGCCTCGCCGTTCTGCGCCGCCACGGGCGGCGCGGCAGCCGCCGGTGCGACGGGCGGCGGCTTGACCACGGGCGGCACGGGCACGCGGCGCGGCTGGGAGGCCTGCAGCGCCGCGGCGGCCACCGCCCGCGCCTCGGACTCGGCGGCGCGCTCGGGCGCGCGCCCGGCCCATTCGCGCAGGCGTTTGAGCTCGCGCGCCTGGGCGAAGTACAAGAGCGTCAGGAGGGCAAGACCGAAGAAGGCGACGGCGCCTGCGTAGGCACCGATCTTCTCGACCTGCTCGGTGACCGAGAGCGCGGTGACGAGCACGGGCGGGCGAGTCTACGCGGTGGGGACGCGGCTTCCGACCGGTCCCTCAGGCGTCGGTTCGAGGGCGGCGGCGGTGATCTCGGCCCGCGGCTTGCCGAGGCGCACGCGGGCGAGCTCGGCGACGATCTCCGCGAGCGCCGCGGCCTCGCCGCGCAGGACGTGCAGGTTCACCCGGTCGAAGATCTCCTCGACGTGCCCGGGGTCCAGCGTGGGGCGCCGCGCGCACAGGATCCGCGGGGCCGCGGTGGGCAGCGGCTCCTCGTAGGCGTTGAACAGGTCCTCGTGGAGCTTCTCGCCCGGGCGCGGGCCGACGATCTCGATCGCGATGTCCTTGTCGGGCTCGAGGCCGGAGAGCCGGATCATGTCGCGGGCCAGATCGAGGATGCGGACCGGTTCGCCCATCTCGAGCACGAAGACCTCGCCGCCGGACGACAGCGACCCGGCCTGGATGATCAGCTGCACGGCTTCCGGGATCGTCATGAAGTAGCGCGTCATCTCCGGGTCCGTGACGGTGACGGGCCCGCCCGCGGCGATCTGGCGGCGGAAGATCGGAACCACCGATCCGGAGGACCCGAGCACGTTGCCGAAGCGCACGGAAGCGAACGCGGTGTGCTCGAAGCGCGCGTCGGCCGACTCGACCTGCCACTCGGCCAGCGCCTTGGAGGCCCCCATCACCGTGGCCGGGGAGACCGCCTTGTCGGTGGAGACCAGGACGAAGCAGTGCGTGGCGGCCTCGCCCGCGACGCGCGTCATCACGCGTGTGGCGATGGCGTTGTTGCGGAACGCCTCGACCGGGTTGGCTTCCATCATCGCGACGTGCTTGTAGGCGGCGGCGTGGAAGACGATCGCCGGCCGGTGCTCGAGGAAGACCTCGCGCATGCGCTCTTCTTCCTTGCAGTCGGCCAGCACCGGCACGACGTTCAGCGCGTGGCGGACCTCGACGAGCTCGCGCTCGATCTCGAACAGGTTGTCTTCGGCGTGGTCGAGCAGCACGAGCCGGCTCGGGCCCACGCGCGCGATCTGCCGGCACAGCTCGGAGCCGATCGAGCCGCCGGCTCCCGTGACGAGGACGACGCGGCCCGAGAGGTACTCCCCGACCTTGTCGATCTCCATCTTCACCGGCTCGCGCCCGAGCACGTCCTCGACCTGCACCGAGCGCACCTGCCGGACCATCTTGCCGATGCCACCCTGCAGCAGCTCGAACACGGTCGGCAGCGTGCGGACCGGCACGCCACGCTCGCGGCAGGCCGACACGATCGACCCGCGCAGCGTGCCCGGCGCCGACGGGATCGCGATCAGGACCTCGTCGGGCTCGATCTCCTCGAGGATGCGGGGCAGGTCCTTGGTCGCCCCGAGCACGCGCACGCCGTCCAGCCTCGAACCCTGTTTGCGGCGGTCGTCGTCGAGGAAGCCGACGGGGCGGTAGGACAGCGAGGGGTTGCGCAGGATCTCCTTGAGCACGAGCCGGCCACCCTCGCCGGCGCCGATGATCAGCACCCGGCGCGCGCCCTTGTCGAGGCGGAAGCGGCGCAAGGGCCGCTCGCGGAAGGCCGCGACCGCGAAGCGCAGGCCGCCGACCAGCAGCAGCATCAGCAGGCCGTAGAGCGCGATGATCCCGGCGGGAACGCTCAGCGCGACGAACCCGTCGCCACTGCGCTGCACGCTCGGGTGCGCGAAGGCGACGAAGCCCACGAGCGCGAGGTCGGCGATGACGATGGCCTGCGCGACGCGGACGAAGTCCCACGCCGTGGCCTGGCGCAGGGAGTGGCGGTAGAGCCCGCAGGCCGTGAAGACGGCCACCGCGAGCACGGGCGCCCACGCGATCGTGTTCTCCAGCAACGGCTGCCGGTAGGTCGGGATGCCGGAATCGAACCGCAGCTTGAAGCTGAGGTAGTACGCGAGCGTCACCAGTGCGGCGTCCAGCGCGATCAGGGGGAGCGCCTGGCGGTGGACGGGCACGGCCGCGGACGACATCCGGCGGCGCATCATCGGAAGTCTATTCGCCGCTCGCTGCCGGATTCCCGCCGAACTCGCGCACGGCGGCCACCACCTCGGAGGCCTGCTCGCGCGTGAGGACGGGACTCATGGGGATCGCGAGGTGGGTGCGGGCGACCTCGTCGGTCGCCGGCAGGTCCACCCCGTCGGCCCACGGCGCCATCGCCGGCTGGCGGTGCGTAGGGCGGCGGTAGTAGGCCTTGCAGCCGATTCCCTTGGCGGCGAGGTGCTCGGCCAGCGCATCGGCCCGCTCGTGGCGGATCACGTACAGGTGCCAGGCGGGTTGGGCCCCCGCGGTGGGCACCGGAAGCGACGCATGGCGACCGAGGCCGGCCTGCTCGTAGTGCTTTCCGGCCGCGCGCCGGCCGTCGGCCCAGCCGTCGAGGTGCGGGAGCTGCACGCGCAGAACGGCCGCCTGCAGCTCGTCCAGACGGGAGTTGACCCCGACCTTCTCGAAGGTCTGCTTGTCGCGGGACCCGTGGAAGCGCAGCATCTGCACCTCGTCGGCGAGCGCCCGGTCGTTGGTGACCACGGCGCCGCCGTCGCCGAACCCGCCGAGGTTCTTCGACGGGAAGAACGAGAACGTGGAGATCGTGCCGACGGCGCCCGGGCGCCCGTCCGGTCCCAGCGAGCCGGCGGCCTGCGCGGCGTCCTCGACCACCGGAACCCCGAGCGCCTCGATCTCGGCCACCGGGGCCACGTTGCCGAACAGGTGCACGGCGATCACGGCCTTGGTGTTGGGAGTCAACGCCGCCCGCACCGTGTCCGCGGTGACGCAGAACGTCTCCGGGTCCACGTCGCAGAAGACCGGGTTGGCGCCCGTTGGCGGGATCGCCTCGGCCGACGCGTAGAACGTGAAGCTCGGGACGACGACGTCGTCTCCCGGCCCGACACCGAGGGCGCGCAGGGCGAGCGTCAGCGCCTCCGTGCCGTTGGCCACGCCGACCGCGTGGCGCGCGCCGAGGTACGCCGCGAACTCGGCTTCGAAGGCCCCGACCTCCGGCCCGAGAATGAAGCGCATGCCGTCGACGACCTCGGATATTCGTCCGAAGAGCACCTCGCGCAGTGCAAGGATCGGCGTCCTGGTGTCGAAAAGAGGGACGGGCACGTTCCGCCAAACCTAGACGAGGCCGTCGGGCCGGGTTTATCGTGACGCGCTTCCAGGGGAGACTGACACCGTGTTCACCAGCAGCCAGCTACGCGCCGTGGTCTCGCCCGAGACGGTGAGCGTGCGCGAGCACCGCCTCGACGACGTCGTCGGGCAGCTCGAAGTCAGCGGGCCCGTCACGCCGGAGAACGTCGGGATCGTCGCCCGGCGCATCGACTTCGCGCTGACCAACGGCGTCCGCTGGCTGATCGTGGACCTCGGCGGGGCCGTCGAGGTCTCCGACCCAATGGTGGCCGCGCTCGTCGCCACCGCACGCGAGCTGCGTTCGCGCCGAGGTGAGCTGATCGTCGCCGGCGCCGCGCCGGACGTCGCCCAGCGCATGGGCGCCTTCGAGGTCGCCCACCGCCCCGCACTGGCGGGCAATGTCGACCAGGCGATCATGATCTTGAAGATGCTGCGGCCCAAGACGAAGATCGAGCGTCCCGCCAGCCGGGCCAAGCAGCGCGTCACCTCGCTCACGCTGCCGCGCATCGAGCCCCGCTCGCTGGCGCAGTAGCCGGCGCGGCGCGGGCGGGAAGCCGAATCCGGGCTACCCTGGCCCGCTCGTGTTCCCGTTCGCCTCCCTGACCGACCCGATCGTCGAGTTCGCCGTCGACGTCATCGACGCGCTCGGCCTCCCCGGCATCTTCGTGTTGATGGTGGCCGAGAGCGCCTGCATCCCGATCCCCTCGGAAACGACGTTCCTGTTCGCCGGCTTCAACGTCGCCCGCGGCGAGTACTCGTTGTTCGCGGTCGTCGCCGTGGGCACGTTCGCCAACGTCGTCGGCTCCTGGATCGCTTACGCGGTCGGCTACTACGGCCGGATCGACGTGCTCGAGAAGCACGGCAAGAAGCTCCACGTCAAGCCCGAGCATCTGAAGTGGGCCGACAACTGGTTCGCGAAGTACGGCTCGGCCACGGTCTTCTTCACGCGCATGCTGCCGATCATCCGCACGTTCATCTCATTGCCCGCGGGGGTCTCGCGGATGCCGTTCTGGCGCTTCACGGTCCTGACGACGCTCGGCTGCGTGCCCTGGATCCTCATGCTCACCTACGTCGGCAAGCAGGTCGGCGACAACTGGACCGATCTGCGCGACCAACTGCACTACGTCGACTACGCGATCGCCGCGTTGATCGTGATCGCCGCGATCTGGCTGTTCGTGCGCTACCGGCGCAGGCGTGCGGGGGGCCCGGGCGCACCCGCGGCCGATGCGTCCTGAGCTCCTCGGTCTGATCCACGGGCCGCTCGAGGTCCTGCCCGTCTCCTCGTCCGCGCACCTCGCGCTCCTGCGCGGCGAGCGCGACCACGGCGCCGACGTCGCGCTGCATCTCGGCGCCGGTCTCGCGTTCGCTCCCTTCGAAGCGTCAGGGATCCTCGAACGACTGCCGTTCCACGTGGTCGCCGCCGCCATCCCCGCGCTCGCCGGCGTGCTCGCCGACCGCGCGGTGGACGAGCGGCTCGGCGGCCCCCGCTCCCTCGCCGCCGGTCTCCTCCTCGGCTCGATCGCCCTCACCCTCGCCGATCAGGTCCCAGGTCTTGGGGTGCGTCCCGGCCGCGCTCGACCGGCTGGGCCGGCCGAGGTCCCAGGTCTTGCGGTGCACCACGCCGTGGTGATCGGACTCGCCCAGGTGTGCGCGCTGTGGCCCGGCGTCTCGCGCACCGGCGCGGTGCTCGCCGCCGCCCGCGCGCTCGGCCACGATCGCTCCCAGGCTGCGCGGATCGCTCGCGAGACCGCCGTCCCGATCACGCTGGGCGCAGCGGCCTTCAAGGCCTCGCGCGCGCCATGGACGCGCTCGACGGCTGCCGCGGTCGCCGGCTCGTTCGTCTCGACGCTCGCCGCGCGCCCGCTCACGCGGGCACTCGAGGCGCCGCTCTGGCCCTTCGCCGTCTACCGCGCCGGACTCGCGCTGGCGCTCGTGAGAGGATCAACGCGATGAGTGACGCCTACTCCTCCGCCGGAGTCGACACCCGTTCCTCGGACGCCGGCGTCGCCGCGATCGTGTCCGTCCTCAAGACCGTGGAGACGGGCGCGAAGTCCCGCGCGGTCGGGCCCCCCGGCCACTACGCCGCGGTGCTGGAGATCGCCCCGAACCTCGGCATCGCGATCGGCACCGACTCGGCGGGCTCGAAGGTGATCGTCGCCGAGCAGACCGGCCGCTTCGACACGATCGGCATCGACTGCGTGGCGATGAACGTCAACGACGTCGTCTGCATCGGTGCGACGCCGATCGCACTCGTCGACTACCTCGCCGTCGAGCAGTCCGATCCCGAGATGCTGCGCCAGATCGCCGTCGGCCTCGCGCGCGGCGCGGCCGACGCCGGCGTCGAGATCCCCGGCGGCGAGCTCGCGGTCCTGCCCGAGGTGGTGCGCGGACACCCCTCCCCTACCGGCTTCGACATCGTCGGCACCTGTTTCGGCACGGTCGCCCTCGACGCGATGATCACCGGCGAGGCTCGGCAGGTCGGGGACGCGGTGATCGGCCTGCCCTCGAGCGGCATCCACTCCAACGGCTACACGCTGGCGCGCCGGGCGCTCGGCACGCTCTCCTTCGAGGACCGCCCGCCGTCGCTCGGCGGTGCGTCGATCGCCGATGTCCTGCTCGAGCCCACGGTGATCTACGTGCGCGCCTGCCTGGACCTGATGGCGAGCGAGATCCCCGTTCACGGGCTCGCCCACATCACCGGCGGCGGCGTGACCAACCTGCTGCGCCTGCCCGGTGACGTCGGCTACGAGATCGACGACCCGTTGCCGGTGACGCCGGTCTTCGACCTGATCGCCGCGATCGAGGACGTCCCGCCCCACGAGATGTGGGAGGTCTTCAACATGGGCTGCGGGTTCGTCGCCGTCGTGCCGGCCGAGCACGAGGCCGCAGCGGTGGCGATCCTTGGTGCCCGTCACCCCGGAACGCGCCGCATCGGCACCATCACCGCCGAGGCGGGGCGCCTGACGATGCCGGGCCTCGGTCTCGAGGCCGAGCGCGGCGGCGCGCTGGCCCCGAGCGCCTGACCGCTCAGCGGTCGTCGGCCGAGGTGCCGGGCGGTCCGCCTTCCGGTGCGGGGCCGGACTCCGGATCGGCGTCCAGTCCTGCAGGGGGAAAGTCGGCGTCCTTCTCGGCGTGCGCCGCCGCGTTCTTGGCTTCCTCGATGGTCTCCCCGAGGTGGTCGGCGCGTTCGGCGAGTTCGTCGGCGGTGCGGTCCAGGTCGTCGTCCATGCCCGCCGAGTACCCGCCGGAGCCGGGAGACGAACCCCGACGAGCGCCGTTCGGGAACGGTATGCCGAACATCCCGAACGGCGCCCGAGGAGTGATCCGTCCCTCGGTCAGAGATACTTGGTGCGGACGACATTCTCAGTGCTGACGTCCTATGTCTGAGGCTCCCCGGTAGTCGGCCCGGGCCGCGTGACCTTGAGCCACAATGGGTCCGAATGCGCGTCCCGACCTTGACCGCCTGCTGTGTCGCCGCCTGTACCGCGGCCACGATCACGGCGTGCGGCGGGGACCCGCCGGCGCCCGGCCCGGCCCGGCCCGGCCCGGTGGCCGCCACGCCGGCCCCGGATCCCGGCCTCAGCGAGCGCTGTGGCCTCCCGCCGATCCGCGCGGATGCCGCGCCCGACGCCGTCCCGGCCGAGCTGCGCCTTCCCGGCTCGCAGGTGGCCAGCGCGCGGCGCAGCGGTTCGGCGGTGACCGCGACGGTCCTGATCCCGCTGTCGCTGGCCGCGGCCTACCAGGCGCTCGTCGAGCTCGGACCGAGGGCCGGATACGAGGTCGCGTTCAGCGAGTTCGAGGGGTTCGATGGCGAGATCTACCTGCGCAACGACAGCGGGCTGGTCAAGTTCCGCCTGCGACCGTCGGGCTCGTGCGAGAACGCCAGCCAGGCGCTGTTCCAGCGAGCCGTGCTAGACGGTTAGCGTCTGCCCCGCCTGCGCAGGCGCGAGGCGGGGGCATCGAAGCGCCCGCCGCAGGACCGGTGGACCCCGCGGCCGGCGCGCCGCGCCTCACGCTGGGCGCGCTCATAGAGCGCGAGCCGAGCGAACGGGCGGCGCCCGTAGACGTAGGGACGGGCCCAGCCCGCTCGGACCTGCGCGGCGCCGAGGTCGGTCCCCGAGAGGAGCTCGACGTAGGCCAGCAGGCGCCCGAAGCGGTCACGTCGATCCTGCCCGGGATCCGCGAGCAGGACGACCGCGGGACCGCCCCCGTCTTCGTCGCCGAGCAGCCGGCGCAGCGATCCGGTCGCCTCCAAGGCCCCGCACTGGACCGGCGTGTCCGGGCGTCCCGATTCCGGCGTGTCGATGCCGAGCAGGCGCACCGACTCGCGGCGCCCGTTGACGTCCACCCTGACGGTGTCGCCGTCGACCACCGCCGTCAGACGCCCACGCAGGCCGCCAGGGGCGTCGGGAACGGCCTCCAGGCCGCACCCGGCCAGACCGGCGGCACAGGCGATCAACAGCCAGCTGCGGCGCGGCACGCGCCGATCGTAGGCCCCGTTCAGTTCAGGCGTCGCTGAGGCCGAACATGACGTCCAGGGCCTCGACGCCGCTGATCACGCGGATCAGCGCACCCCGGAGATCGCGCACCTCGACGATCACGCGGCCGGTCACCTCGTCGGTGACGAAGTGCAGCTCGCGGTCGGACGAGGCCAGCTCGTCCACCCGCGCCGCGGCCAGCGCGATCTCTTCGCGCACCGAGACCGGGGGAAGGGGGGGCACCGGCCGCATCGGCCCGAGCTGCCGGAAGACCTGGGAATCATTCTGCGTCGAGGTGAAGCTCATGCCCACGTAGTCGGCAGCACCCAGCCGGACCTTGAAGCGAAATTCCTCCGGCGCGTCAGGCCACCGCGGCGAAGAGGGCGGCGTCGTCGGCCAGCCGGGCGCGCAGGGACTTCTTGAGCTGCGTGTGGATCTGGCAGACGCGGCTTTCGGAGACGCCCAGGACGTCGCCGATCTCGCGCAGGGTGAGGTTCTTGACGTAGAGCAGGATCGCGATCTCACGCTCGCGCCGGGGCAGCGTTTCGAACGCGCGCCGGAAGCGCTCCTTGGCCTCGCTGACCGTGGCGGCGTGCTCGGGATCGAGGCGCTCGTCGGTGCCGGCGATCGTGTCGATGCGCTCGACGTCGGTGTCCTCGTCGGTCAGCACGAGCGCGTTGAGCGACGTGACGTCCGACGATGCGATGTCGCGCTGCTTGTCGCGCAGCTCCTCGACGGTGACGCCGACGGCTTCGGCGAGCTCCTGCGGCGACGGCCGGCGCCCGTGGTTGGCGGTGAACTGATCGGCGGCCTTCGTGATGTCGCGCTCCCAGCGACGAAGCGAGCGCGGCGCCCAGTCCTGGCGACGGAGCTCGTCGAGGATTGCGCCGTGGATGCGCGTCCAGGCGAACTGCTCGAGCGTCGCGCCCTTCTCGGGGTCGTAGCGGTCGATGCAGGCGATCAGCGCCTCCAGGCCGCAGGACACGAAGTCCTCGACCTCGCAGCGGGCCGGCAGCTCGCGGATCTTGCGGTAGACCAGGTACTTGACCAGCGGGGCGTAGGTCATCACCAGCCGGTTGCGGACACGAGCATCGCCCGTCGCCTTGTACTCCTTCCAGAGCGAAAGGGCTTCGTCGGGTGAGATCCTCTTGCGTGTCGTGGTGGTGGCAGACATGACGTGGCCTTCCTTTGACGAGCCGGTCCGTTCCGGGGGGTGGGGATGGAACCTGGCATTACCGGAGGGGTCGGGATGCACGTCCTGTATCGGCGCGCGCGGAAGATGGCGCATCCCCCATCGGTGGTAATTGACGCGTCGTCCATCTGACCTCAAGGACCGCGGCCCCACGACCCTGGCAGGTTGCCGCGAGGCGCGGCAGGGTACGGTCCACCCTGCAACCACCGTCTCGGAGGAGTCGCCCGTCATGAAGTTCACTGCGAAGACACTGCTGTTCGGTGGACTGGCCGTCGCGGCGGCCGCCGGAGCGCTCAAGAACCGCCAGCGCGTGGCCGGACTGCTCGGAGCCCGCTCGAGCGTGCCCGAAGCCCCGCCCGCTCCGACCGGACCTCGCGCCACCCCCGCGCCCACTCCGAAGCCGTCGAACTACGACGCCGCCGGGCCGCCGGAGAACACGGCCACCAAGCTGCCCGCGCCCGAGCCGGTGATCGAGCCCGGGGGCACGGTCGACGAAGCCGCCGAGGAGGCGGCGGCCGCCGCCGAGGCCGCCGCGATCGGGGGCCCTGCACCGACCTACACGGACCTCGAGCGCGGTCACGCCGATGAGGCGCTGCGAGGCGTCCTCGAGGGCGGCGGCGGGGAGTCCGAGGGCCAGGAGCAGGCCGAGTCGGCACTGATCGACAACGCCGAGTCCTCCGCCGGGGATCCCATCGAGGGCGGCCGCCAGATCGACGACGTCATCGAGGCCCAGGACGACCCGTTCTCAGGCGAGAAGGCGGAGGCCTTGAAGGTCGACGCAGCCCCCGCCGGTCTCGACGACCCCACCGAGAGCCCGACCGCGACCTCGGACCCCGAGGAGGCCGCGCCGGCCGGTGCGGCGTTCGACGACCCGGTGGCGCTGTCGATCGACGACGACGTCGAGATCGCCCCCGCGGCGGAACACGAGGACACACCCGCCCCCGCGGAGCCCGCGGCCGCGCAATCCGACGACGAACCCGCCCCCGCGGAGCCCGTCGTCGAAGACGTCCCGGAGGAGGCCTTTGACGATTCGCCGGCCACGTCCGAGCAGCCCGAGCCCGAGCCTGCCGACGAGCCGACCGACGAGCGGCCCGGAGACCAGCCGGCGCCGCCCGCCGACCCCACCGAGACCCCGGCGGCCGAGAAATCCGCTGCCGTCTGGGGCGCCCCGACGCCGGAGGAGCAGAAGGCCGAAGCCGAGAAGGACGCGAAGGCCGAGCCGCTGTGGCGACCCCCGGGCGCGCCCGCCGGAAAGGACGACGCCGACGACGGCGGCGGCGGCGGGTCCGAGTGGCAGACGTGGTCCGGCAAGGCCGTCGACTCGTAGACCGACCATGAGATTGGGCTTCGCCGTCAAGGTGCTCGGTGATGGCGGGCGGCCCACGCACGACGCGCGGCGCTGGCAGTCAGGGCCGCATCTGAGATGGTCGCTCGAGGCCCTTCACGGCGTCCTCGACCACCTCGAGCGCCACGACATCTCCATGTATCGCTTCACCGCGTCGCTGGCGCCCTACGCGACGCACCCCGATCTCCCGCAGTTCTGGAACCAGGTCGACGAGGCGCGCGAGGAGCTCGCCGCCCTCGGCGAGCGCGCGCAGTCGCTGGACATCCGCCTGAGCACCCACCCGAGCCAGTACATCGTCCTGAACTCCGAGCATGAGGACGTCCAGGTCTCGGCGGTCCGCGACATGGAGCTCCAAACCGCCCTGATGGACGCCATGGGTCTGGGGCCTGAGTCGGTCTGCGTCCTCCACGTCGGCGGCGCGGCGGGCGGCTTCGCCGCCGGCCTGGACCGCTTCGAGCGTGGCTGGGAGCTGCTCTCGGACCGCGCAAGGGCGCGGCTGGTCGTCGAGAACGACGACCGCACCTTCGGCCTAACCCACGTCATGGAGCTCCACCATCGCCTCGGGGTCAAGGTGGTGTGGGACATCCTGCACCACCACTGCAACGATCCGGACGGCATCCCCGACCGCGAGGCGCTCGAGCTCGCCCTCTCCACCTGGCCCGGGGGCGTGACGCCCAAGATCCACTACTCCACCCCGAAGACGGCCATGGAGGAGAAGACCAAACGGGTCGGCCGGCGCGTGGAGCGCTCCTGGGTCCTCCCGCAACTGCGGGCCCACGCCGACGTCATCGACCCGATCGCCTTCGAGCACTTCATCCGCGAGACCGCTGCCGGCCTCGAGTTCGACGTCATGCTCGAAGCCAAGGCCAAGGACCTCGCGCTGACGCGGCTGCGCGATCAGCTCGCGCGGCGCGGGATCGATCTGGGCGGCCGGCGCAGCACGCCGGCGTTCAGCGACGACGGCCGCCTCACGCGCCGCTGAGCGACCACAACTCGCCACCGCCCACACGGCGCGCCTGCACCCTCCATTCCACGGCCAGCCGCCACAACTCGGCGTGGGCCCGTGGACCCGGAAGGTCGCACACGACCGCGACCTCGGCGGCGGTCATCGACCCGAACGAGTGCAGCGCCGCCTCGATCCCCGGAGCGTCCCGCACCGGAGCGCCACCCGCTGCCGACAGCGCCGCCTCCCAGTCCTCCCAGCGCCACACGTCCACCGCCCAGGCGTCCCCGACGGCGATCGAAGGAACGGCTACACGCCCGGTTCCCGGCTCGAAGTACGCCTCGGGCACCGCCTTTGAACGCTCGACATCCGCCCCGAAGGCCTCGAGAACGCCGTGCGATCCGAACGCGATGCGCAGCCGGTCGAGATCGATCCCGCCGACTTCGCGCGCGGCATCAAGGAGCGCGTCGGCCCGGTCCATCCGACGCCCTTCGGCGAACACGGCCTCGCGTACCCGCCGCAGGTAGCGGCCCGGGTCGCCCTGCTCGGCGACCGCCCGGACCGCGATGCAGGCCGGGTGCGATGACGCCGGGGGGTCGCGCAGCCACAGGCGCGCGTCGACGGGCTGGCCACTCTCCGCGGCGACGTCGAGGGCGGTCGCTGCGAGCCCCCGGGCGCGCGTCGCGTCGATCTCACGGGCGAACCCGACGAGCACCCAGCGCACGCGCACGTCATAGCGCGCCTGCATCCGGCGCAATGCTGGTTCGGCCGCCCAGGCCCACGGCCCGAGCGGGTCCGTGTACGCGAATACCTCGATGACGGCGATGGGCGTCACAATACGTCGCCACGGATGAGCCCTCTCGTCGGCACGCTCCTCAACGATCGCTACCGGCTGGACGCCCAGGTGGGTACAGGCGGCATGTCCACGGTCTACCGGGCCTTCGACACCGTGCTCGAGCGGACGGTCGCGGTCAAGCTCATGCACCGCGAGACGGCGAGCGACTCCGACCAGCTCGAGCGTTTCCGCCGCGAGTCGCGCGCGGTCGCCCAGCTCTCGCATCCACACGTCGTCACGGTCATCGACGCCGGCGAGGACGGCAGCCGGCCCTACATCGTCTTCGAGTACGTCGAAGGCGAGACGCTCAAGGAGCGCATCCGCCGCCACGGCCGGCTGCCGATCGACGAGGCGCTCGCCTACGCGATCGAGATCGGGCGCGCCCTGCATCTCGCCCACCAGCGCGCGATCGTCCACCGCGACATCAAGCCGCAGAACGTCCTCATCGACGAGGAGGGCTCTGCGAAGGTGACCGACTTCGGGATCGCCCGCTCACTCGACGAGGAGGGCCTGACCGCCGACGGCCGCGTGCTCGGCACGACCGACTACGTCTCCCCGGAGCAGGCGCTCGGCCACGACGTCAATCCGCAATCGGACATCTACTCACTCGGAGTCGTCCTGTTCGAGATGCTCACGGGCGACGTTCCGTTCCACGGTGAGAACCAGGTCGCGGTCGCGATGAAGCACGTCCGCGAGGACCTCCCCGACGTCCAGATGCTCCGCCCCGAATGCTCGGCGAGCGTCGCGGCCGTGCTCGAGCGCATGACCGAGAAGGACCTCGGCCGGCGCTACCCGGACATCGTCGCGGCGATGAACGACCTCGAGGACGCACTGGCGATCGAAGCGGCGCGATCGGGGCGCGCGACCGGCGAGGCGACGACCGTCCTGCGCTCGCTGCCGGGCAGCACCCGCCGGCGTGTCCCGCTGCGCCTGCGCTGGCACGTCCCGGTGGTCGCCGTGGTCTGTGTGCTCGCCGTCGCCACCGTCGCGGTCGTCCTGCTCGTCGGCAAGGCCGCCCAGCAGACCGAGCGCGGGACGGGGCGGACGCCCGGTGTGGAGGTCCCTCCGGACACCGTCGAGGTCTCGGTCAAGAACACCTCTGCTCGTGACTACGACCCGCTGGCCGGGGACGGCGAGCGCCCGGATCTCCTCCAGGCCGCCGTCGACCGCCAGCGCACCACGACCTGGAACACGGAGACCTACGAAGCCGGGGAGTTGCAGAAGGCCGGTGTCGGCATCTACATCGACGCCGAGCCGCGCGTGCGGGCGACATCCCTGAACATCCAGACCCCCACGTCGGGCTGGGAGGCCGAGATCTACGTCGCCAGCGGAGAGGCGCCGCCCGAGCAGATCGACGATCCGGGCTGGACGAAGGTCGCGGGGGGCACGGTCGACCGGCGCAGCACCCGCTTCAAGCTCGATACCGCCGGGCGTCCGTACCGCTACTTCCTCGTCTGGATCACCAAGCTCCCGCCCGGCGCCAAGCGCGTCGAGATCGGCGAGCTGTCGATCTTCCGGCCCAAGTCGGCGTGAGCCGCCCGCTCAGAACGCGTGGCCGGCCCGCGCGCGCTCGAAGCGCTCGAGCGCGTGGGCGAGCAGGCGCGAACAGACCTCCGGGAACGAGACGCCACCGGCCTCCCAGAGCTTCGGGAAGACGCTCGTCGCCGTGAAACCCGGAATCGTGTTGAGCTCGTTGACCAGCACGCGGTCGCCCTCGACGAAGAAGTCGGCCCGCGCGAAGCCCGCGCACCCGGCTCGCAGGTAGGTCTCCCGGGCCAGCGCGCGCACGCGATCGGCCACGGAGGCGGTAATTCGAGCCGGGACGACCAGGCGCATCCCGCCCGCCGAGTACTTGGCCTCGTAGTCGTACCAGTCAGCCCCGAGCAGCTCGATCTCCCCGGGAACCGAGACCTCGGGATCCAGGTTGCCCATGACCGAGCACTCGACCTCGAGGCCGCCCGAGAACGCCTCCACGATGACCAGCCCGTCGTGGGCGAACGCGGCGTCAAGAGCATCGGCCGGCCCCAGCCCGCCCTCTTCGACCTTGGCGATGCCGACCGACGAGCCGAGCCGGGCCGGCTTGACGAAGGTCGGCGTGCCCAGCGCGGCAAGATCCTCCAGCACCTCGCCGGGCACGGTGCGCCAGCGGCTTTCGGTGACCGCCCGGTAGTCCACCTGCGGAAGGCCCGCGGCCGACATGACCTCTTTGAAGACCACCTTGTCCAGGCACAGGGCGCTCGCCAGGACGCCGGCACCGACGTAGGGGACGTCGAGCAGCTCGAGCAGCCCCTGGATCGTCCCGTCCTCCCCGAAGGGCCCGTGCAACACCGGAAACACCACGTCCGCTCCGAGGAACCCCGCGCCAGGCGTCAGCGCGAGCACCTCGTCACCGTGCAGCCAGCGACCGTCGCGCCCCAGCCGGACGTCGAGCACCTCGTGCCCGGCCGCGGCGACGCCCTCGCGCACCGATGCGCCCGAGTTCAGCGAGACTTCGTGCTCGGAGGAGCGCCCGCCGCTGAGGACCGCCACCCTCACGGCGTCGGCGTCGGCGTCGGCGTGGGAGTCGGCTCGGGGTCGTCGGGCAGCACGAAGCGACCGATGACGATGGTCACGCGCGAGCCGCGCTTGCGCTTGGTGTCCGGATCGGGCGTCTGGTCGACGACGAAGCCGTCCTCGTCCGGGGTCTCCACGTCGACGCGCTCCACGCGCGGGCGGAACCCGGCCTCGCTGAGCGCGTCGAGCGCCTCGTTCTCCTCCGCCCCGATGACGTCCGGGACCGTCTGCTCGGCGGGCTCCTTCGCAACGGTGATCGTCACCGGCGACCCCTCCTCGACCTCGGTCTGCGGAGCCGGATCCTGCTCGAGCACCTGGCCCGGCGCCTCGTCGGCGGTCTCGCGGTCGCGGAAGGTCACCTTCAGGTCGAGGTCCTCCAGCCGGCGTCGTGCCTCCTCGCGGTCGAGCTCCCGGACGTCGGGGACGATCACGAGCTCGCGGCCCCTGGAGACGATCAGGTCGATGTCCGAGCCCTTGTCGCGCTGGGTGTTGGCCGGCGGCGAGGTCTCGATCGCCCGGCCCTTCTTGATCACGTCGTCGAATTCCTCGCGCACGCGGACGCGGAAGCCGCGCTCGCGCAGCAGCTTCTCGGCCTGCTTGCGCGAGCGCCCCTGCACGTCGGGGACGACCGCCGTGCCCGGGCCGGTCGAGACGAAGATCGTGACCGTCGCACCTTCGGTGGCCTGGGCGTTCGGGGGAGGGTCCTGGCGGACCACCTCGTCGACCGGCACCCGATCGGAGCGCTGGGGCTGGATGTCCACTTCGAAGCCATCGTTGTTGAGCCGGGCGGCCGCCGAATCGGATTGGAGCCCGACGACGGTGGGAACCGCGACCTTCTCCGGCACCAGCAGCGAGTAGGCGAGCAGGCCGAGGCCCACGAGCGCGAGCAGCGCCAAGAAGAGGGTCAGCCAGAAGCGCGCGCTGCGGCGGTCGGACTCCATCAACGGGGCGGCCGGGTCGTACGGCCGAGCGGGCATCGGGTAGGCCTCGGCCTCGAGCGCCGGGTAGATGCCCGTCAACGGCCCGGTGCGCTGCTCGTAGACCCCGTTGCCGCCCGCCCGCGCCGGAACCTCGCGGACCGCCTCGAGTTCCGCGATGAACTCGTCGGCGTCCACGAAGCGCTCGGCCGGGTCCTTCTGCAGCGCCGTCAGCACGATGTCCTCGAGCTCGGCCGACACGCGCGGGTTCTGCGCGCGGATCGGGGCCGGCGCCTCGGAGACCTGCTTGAGCGCGATCGTGACCGCCGACTCGGCGTCGAACGGGATCCGCCCCGTCAGCAGCTCGTAGAGCAGGATGCCGATCGAGTAGAGGTCCGAGGCGGCGCTGACCGGGTGCCCCTGCGCCTGCTCAGGGGAGAGGTATTGCGCGGTGCCCATGATCGCCCCGGTCTCGGTCATGTCCGAGGCGCCGGCCCGGGCGATGCCGAAATCCGTGACCTTGACGCGGTCGTCGGGATCGACGATCACGTTGTGGGGCTTGATGTCGCGGTGGATGATCCCGCGCTTGTGGGCGAAGCGCGCCGCGCGCAGGATCCCGATCGTGAGGTCGATCGCCCGCGCCGGCTCCAGCGGGCCTTCGTCGCGCACGAGCTGCTTGAGCGACCGCCCCTCGAGGAACTCCATCGCGATGTAGTAGGTGCCGTCCCAGGTCCCGCGGTCGTAGACCTGGACGACGTTGGGGTGCTGCAGGCCCGCCGCCGCGCTCGCCTCGCGGCGGAAGCGCTCGACGAACTCGGCGTCCTCGGAGAAGCGCCGGTGCAGCAGCTTCAGCGCGACCTTGCGCCCGAGCTGCTGGTCCTCGGCGGACCACACGTCGGCCATCCCCCCGGAGCCGATGCGGCGCTGCAGGCAGTAGCGCTCGTCGACGACCTGGCCCTCATTCACCGAGGGCCTCCAGGACCGCCTTGGCGATCGGTGCCGCGACCTCGCCGCCCGTCCCGCCCTGCACGCGCTCGACCGTGACCGCGACGGCGAAGCGGTCCGTGAAGCCGGTGAACCAGGGCTGGTTGAGGTCGGTGTTGTTGAGCTCGGCGGTGCCGGTCTTGCCGGCGACCTCGACGCCCTCGAGGGCGGCCGCAGTGCCCGTGCCCTCCCTGACGACGTTCTTCATCATCACCGTGAGGGCCGCGGCGGCGTCCTCGCTCATCACCCGCCCGGCCTCCTCGGGCTCGATCTCCTCGACGGTCCGCCCGTCCTCGTCGACCACCTTGCTGGTGATGTGGGGGACCAGCCGCATGCCCCCGTTGGCCACCGTCTGCACCACCATCGCCATCTGCAGCGGCGTCACGAGCAGCGTGCCCTGGCCGATCGCCACGCGGCCGATGTCGACGGTCTTCGAGCGCGCGGAGACGACCCGGCGCCCGCGCCGCGTGCCGCTCTGGAAGATCTGGTCGGCCGGGTAGTCCATCTCTGTCTCCTCGCCGAAGCCGAAGCGCTCCATGTACTCGGCGTAGCGCTCCTTGCCGAGCTTCTCGGCCACCTCGGCCCAGACGGTGTTGACGGACTTCGTCAGGGCGGTCGTGAGGTCGATCTTCCCGAAGTCCTGGCCGCCGAAGTTGTTGAGGGGGACGCCGGAGATCTCCTTGGCGTTCTTGCCGTCCACCACCGAGTCGGGCTTGAAGCGACCGGAATCGAGCGCGGCCGCGGCGGTCACGACCTTCATGGTCGATCCCGGCGGGTACAGGCCCTGGGTCGCGCGGTTGAGCAGGGGCGCGTTCGCGTCGTCGCGGTTGAGGCGCTCGAAGGTCTTGCGGTCGTCGATCCCGTTGGGGTCGTAGCCGGGGTTGGAGGCCATGACCAGCACTCCGCCCGTCTTGACGTCGAGCGCGACGACCGCGCCGCGCCGGTCGCCCAGGCCGCTGAACGCCACCTTCTGGGCCTTCGCGCTGAGCGTGGTGACGACGTCGTGCCCGACCCGGTCCTTGCCCACGAGCGAATCCACCACGCTCACCAGTTCGGTCTCACGGCCGGTGAGCTGGTCGTTGCGGAAACGCTCCAATCCCGAGCGGCCGATGCGCGTGAACGAGTAGCCGATCGGATGACCGAACAGCTCGCCCTCCGGGTAGCGGCGCCCGTAGCGTTCCGCGGGCAGGCGCGTGGAGCCGGCCAGCACGACCCCGTCGGCCGAGCGGATGACGCCGCGTTTGATGCGCTCCTCGGCGAGCACGGCGCGGCGGTTGGACGGCTTGTCGCGCAGGTCCTCGGCCTTGACGACGGTCCACCACGACGTCGCGCCCACCAGCAGCGCAAAGAGCAGCGTGATCAAGCCGAAGAGCCGGACGATCGGGACGTTCACGGCCCGCTCGCCGCCTCTCGGCGGGCGCGATCGGAGACGAGCAGCAACAGCGCCAGCAGGACGAAATTCGCCACGATCGACGAGCCGCCGTACGAGACCCAGGGGAGCGTCACTCCGGTCAGCGGGATCAGCTTCGTGACGCCGCCGACGATCACGAAGACCTGCAGGGCGAGCACCGCCGACAGGCCCGCGGCGAGCAGGGTCGAGAAGGAGTCGCGGGCGATCATCGCCGCCTTGAAACCGCGCGCGACCACGAGCAGGTAGGTCAGCAGCAGCGCGCAGGCCCCGGCCAGGCCGATCTCGTTGACGATCACCGCGTAGATCAGGTCGGTGTGGGCCGCCGGCAGGATGGGTGTCCCGTCGGGGAGTTCGATCAGCGCCTGCGCGAAGCCTGTGCCGAAGATGCCGCCGTCGGCCTGCGAGTACAGCGACTGGGCGATCTGGTAGCCCGTGCCCTCGACGCGGTCGGGAGCGAACGGGTCGCGCCAGGTGTCGACGCGATCCTGGACGTGGCCCACCGTCTTGGCGAAGAACGTCGCCCCGCCGGCGAACATGAGCAGCCCGATCACCACGAAGCTGACGCGGTTGGTCGCGATGTAGATGACCGCGAGGAATCCGCCGAAGAACATCAGCGAGGAGCCGAGGTCGCGGATGAAGACCAGCAGGACCATCGACAGGCCCCAGATGACCAGCAGGGGGCCCATGTGCTTGAGCGGTGGAATCGTCAGACCGAGGAACCGGCGCGCCCCGAGGATCATCACGTCGCGGTGCTCGCGCAGGTAGGCCGCAAGGAAGACGACGATGGCGATCTTGCCGAACTCGGCGGGCTGAAAGGAGATCGGCCCGATGCCGACGCCGAGGTAGGCCCCGTTGGTCTGCTGGCCGATCCCGGGGACGCGCGGCGCCAGTAGCAGCAGCAGGCCGGCGGCGGCAATCGTGTAGCGGTAGCGCTCGAGCACGCGGAAGTCCTTGCGCAGCGCGATGATCGTCCCGGCGAAGGCCGCCAGGCCGACGATGAACCAGGTTGCCTGCTGGCGCGCGAAGTCCTCGTCGATCCGGTAGACGACGACCAGCCCGAAGCACGCGAGCACCGCCACGAGCGGGAACAGGTACGGGTCCGCATGCGGCAGGGTGAAGCGGATGACCATGTGGGCGGCGAGGCAGAGCGCGAGGAAGAGCGCGCCGTAGGTCAGGGAGACGTCCGAGAGCTCGGCGGAGCGCTCGATGAAGATCGCAGCGAAGCCCGCGGTGACCAGGAGGGAGGCCGGGACGAGCGCCAGCAGCTCCCGGTTGCGCGCGCTCACGGTGCCAGGCGGCCTTCGTCCAGCGTCTTCACGAGGTCTTCGGCGTCGGTCAGCGACCGAAGCTTGTGGTTCGTGAAGGTCTGGCGGCGCCGGGGCGGAACCTGGTCGATCGTCGTGCTCCCGCCCTGGTGGCGCGAGTAGAGCTTGACGCCGAGCGGCAGGTCGTACGGCAGCCCGCGATAGATCGTCACCACGCGCGTGGAGTCGTCGACGCCGACGAAGAAGACCGCCTTGATGGCGATGAAGGCGGACGCGAGCAGGATCGCGAGCACGACGAGCACCGCGATCAGGCCGCCGGAGATGCGGCGCTTGCGCTTGCCCTTCGGCCGCTTGCCGGCGCCGCGCTGACGCTTGCCGGCCGGCGGCGGGGGCGCGCTCGGAGCGGCGGGATCCGGTACCCGGGTGAACGACGGCTCCACGGGCGCCGGGGCCGGTGGGCGCGCCGCCGGGGCGGGGGTCGGGGCGGGCGGAGCGGGCGGGGGCGTCGCGGAGGACCCCGTCGCAGGCGCCGGGGTGGTGACGGCGTCCTCGGCCGCTCCGCCGGCTCCTGGGGTCTCCGGGGCCGGCGTCCCCGGCTTGATCGCCGCCAGCGCGACGGTGTAGGGATCACGCGGCGCGCCGGCCGCATCGGCGGCCCGCACGGCTTCGGCGACGTCGGCCGTGGCCGGCGCGCCCTCGCCCGCGACCGTCGGCTGCTCGTCGGAACGCATCGCACCAGAACCGAAGTCGTCGTAGCCGTCGCCCGCGACTCCGGAGCTCGCGGCGGAGCCCGGTGCCACCTCCACTTCCTCGATGCGGAAGAGGATCACCGTGATGTTGTCGCGCCCGCCCGCGTCGTTGGCCGCGGCGATCAGCGAGCGCACCCCGTCGTCGAGCGACGTCATCTCGCGCATGATCGGCAGCATCGTGTGCTCGCGGATCATCGATGTCAGTCCGTCCGAGCACAGCAGGAACACATCCCCCTCGCGGGCGGCGATCCGCTGCGTGTCGACGCGAACCTCGCCTTCAGGACCGAGCGCCCGCGTGATAACCGAGCGCTGGGGATGCAGCTCGGCCTCCTCCTCGGTGATCTTGCCGCGAGCCACGAGCTCCCCGACCAGGGAGTGATCCGTGGTCAGGCGCGAGAGCTCGCCGTCGCGCCAGAGGTAGCAGCGCGAGTCGCCGACGTGCGCGAGCACGACGTCGTCCTCGCCCACGTAGGCGGCCGTGCACGTCGTCCCCATCCCCTGGCGCTGCGAGTCGCTGCGGGAGAGCTCGTGGATGCGCGAATTGGCCTGCTCGATGACTTCGCTGAGGGACGCCTCGGGCTCGTACTCGTCGGCGAGCCCGGAGCGGAAGGCCTCGACGGCCATCTGGGAGGCGACCTCGCCGGCCTGCGCACCGCCCATGCCATCGGCGACCACGAACAGGGGGGGACGAACGAAGAAGTTGTCCTCGTTGCCCTGGCGTTGGCGTCCGACGTTGGAGTCGAACGACTTGTCTTTGACGCGAAGCATGGTGGTCAGCGCTCGAAGGTGAACTCGGAGTCGCCGATGCGGATGCGATCGCCGTCGTGCAGCGGTTGCGGTCCGGTCAGCGGCTCCCCATTGAGGAAGGTTCCGTTGGTCGAACCCAGATCTTCCAACACCACGGTGTCTCCGTGCGGCGTGAGGCTCGCATGACGTGAGGACGAGAACGTGTCCTCGAGCACCACGTCGACGTGATCTCCCCGTCCGAGCACCGCGCCGTTGCGCAGGTCGTAGGCCGCGCCGGCCTGCAACCCGGGGGCCGATTCCACTCGAAGCCGCGGCGCGCCCGCCGGTCCGGAGATGCCCTTCCCGGCCTGGTGCATGCCGGTCGCCTCCTCGAACGACGGCGCCGCGTACGCGCTCCCGCGCAGGTCACGCAGGGCGGAGCGGGCCACCCACACGAGGAAGATATAGAGCACGGCGACGAAGCCGAACTTGAGTCCGACGGCAACGGGATCGAGCATCAGCGGATCATTCTCACTTCACCTCGAAGGTCATCCGGCACACGCCGAGATCGATGGAATCGCCGGGTCGCAGCGTCCGGGCGCCGTCGATGCGCCGGCCGTTGACCTTGACGCCGTTGGTCGAGCCCAGGTCGCGGACCGTCCACGAGCCGCCACTGGGGCGCACCTCGGCGTGGTGGCGGGAGACGTTCTCATCGTCGACCACCACGTCGCAGTCCCGCGAGCGGCCGATCACCCCGCCCCGGGAGCCGAGGATGATCGAGCGGCCCTCGAGCTCGATGCGCGCCGTCCCGCGGCGGGCGTCGGGCTGCGCGCGCTCCTCCTGGGAGCGCTCGCTGAGGGAATAGACCATCGTATGGCCGTCCTCGCCCTGCTCGGCGGAGTCGCTGCCGTCGTCGCTCGGGCGCACGAGCCGGGCCTGAATGCCGAACTCCCCGAGCCGCAGCCGCTCGTCGGTCTGGAAGCCGATCTCGGGCGGCGTCAGCAACGCCACCCGTTCGCGGCGGGCGTGCTCGAGCAGGTACCCCGACAGCTCGCGGCGCAGCTCATCCTCGTAGCCCGAGAACTGCTCGCGGTCTTCCGGGGAGAGCCAGACCGTGTACTCGTTCGGCGCGTAGGTGCGCGACACCGAGACCACCTTGTGGTCGTCGAACTCACGCGTGAGCTTGCGCGCCAGCTCCACCGGGCGCACTTCGGACTTGAAGGCGCGCGAGAACGTGCCCTCGACCAGGCCGGCCAGCTTCTCCTCGAGGTTGCGCAACAAGCTCATCGTCGTGGGGAAGTATCCCGAAGCGCCGACGCTCACTCGCGCCCCGGCCACCAGAAGACCGCCAGCCCCGCCGCGACGGCACCGGGGATGAGCCCGTATGGCGCGCTGCCGAGCCAATCCCCGACCGAGATGGTGGCAGCGGCGAGCGTCGCCGCCCAGAACGTCGCCGCCACGGCGTCGAGCGCGCGCGAGCGGCCGCGGACGATCCACGGCGCCGACGCCGCCGCGACGGCCCACACGAAACCGACGGCGAGCGCTCCGGACGACGCGACCGGCGCGATCACCTCGGCGGCGCCGAGGCTCGCCGCGCCCTCGAAGCGCTCGCGGCCCGGGGTGTCGGCGCCGAACAGGAGCGTCCGTCCGATCAGCGGCTCGGTCAGGATCAGCCACCAGGCACCGAGCAGGCCGAGCGCTGCCCGCTGATGGGCGCGCCCCAGCTGCGCGGCGAGCGCCGGAAACGCCCCGGCGAGACCGGCGAGACCGAGCAGCGGAGCCAGCGCGGGCGCCGACCAGGCGCCAGGAGCCCCTCGGATCAGCAGCGGAACCGGCGCCAGCGCCACCGCGAGCACGAGCGCGCTGCCGGGCCGGGGGTCCGAGCCGAGGACCAGGGCGAGTGGCACCGCCGCGGCCAGCAACAGCCAGCCCGCGCGCGGAGCCACGGCGACCAGGAGCGCCGCGACCCCGCCGGCGGCAGCCCAGGGGACCACCGGCCCCGGCGTCAGGGCGAGCAGCGCGACGGCAACCAGCAGCCCCGCCGCGACGGCAGCGACGCCCCGCATGGCGCCGCGCGGCAGCCCGCGAGCCTCGACCGGATGGGCGATCGCGATCGCGCCGCCCTCGTCGTCCACCCGGGGGAGACCGTCCGCCAGGCCGTCGGCCAGATCGTCGAGGTCCCCACGGTCCTCGGGCGCCACCGCCAGGGCACGATCGATCGCCTCCGTCAGCTCGGGCGGAAGATCCGGACGGGCCCGGCCCAGCGGCGGCACGGGCGTCCCCACCCGGCGCGCGGTCTCGGCAGGCGACGGCGCGCGCATCGGGTTCACGCCGGCGAGCACCTCGTAGAGCACGAGGGCGAGGGCGTACAGGTCCGCCCGCTCGTCGACCCGCTGGCCCGACGCCTGCTCGGGCGCCATGTAGGCCAGCGTGCCCACGATGTCGCCCGTCATCGTGAGCGGGGTGTCGTCGGCCAGCATCGCCACGCCGAAGTCCGTCAGCTTCGCCGAATCGCGCCAGGAGCGCGGGTCGTCGGGGACCATCACGTTCTGCGGCTTGACGTCGCGGTGGACCACGCCGCGCTCGTGGGCGTGCGCCAGCGCGTCCGCGAGGGCGAGGCCGATGCGCAGCGCGTCACGATCCGACAGCAGGCCCTCGCGGTCGAGTTGGGCCAGCGTCCGTCCCTCGACGAGCTCGGAGATCAGGTAGCGCGATCCCGGCTCCTCCCCGGCGTCGAAGACCGCGACGATCGCCGGATGATCGAGCCTCGCGGCCGCCAGCGCCTCGCGGCGGGCGCGCTCGGGCGCGACCCCGTCGCTCGGGATCACCTTCACGGCCACCCGTCGGTCCAGGCGCTCGTCGAGCGCCTCATGGACCGTGCCGAAGCCGCCGGCACCAAGTCGGCGGCCGAGCCGGTAGCGACCCAGGACGAGCGGATCCGGCGAGCGACCCGTCTGAAGGTCCGCGTGGCGAGCGGGGCGCGGGGTACCTCCATCCGGGCGTGCGAGGGTGGCCACAGACGGGATTTCCAGCGCGCGGGGAGGATCCCTCCCCTCGGGCGGCGAAACCCCCGTCGTCCGAAGCGACCGGAGCCCGTGTCATGCTCTGGTCGCCCTCGATCCCGCTAGGAGCGAGCTTTCCCCTTGTCCTTCTTCGAAGAGGACGACGAGCCCACACGCAGGAGTCCCAGGCCGCGCAAGGCTGCGCCGGCCGGTGGCCCTGCCGCCTCAGCCGACCCACAGCAATTGTGGGTGCGTCGAGCCGTGGCCGCAGGCCTCGGCCTTGTGGTCCTGCTGCTGCTCGTCTTCGCGGTCAACTCCGCCTGCTCGACGGCGCGCAAGAACTCGCTCAAGGACTACAACCGCGAGGTCGTCGCCATCGTCGACGAATCCGACTCGCAGGTCGGCCGCGGCTTCTTCGAGCTGCTCGGGCAGCAGGACGCCCCGGACGACCTCGCCAGCGCCATCTCGTCGTTCAAGGAATCGGCGGAGATCCAGCTCGGGCAGGCCGAGAAGGTCGACGTACCCGACGACATGACGCCCGCCCACCGCTCCCTGCTGATCGCGCTCGAGCTGCGCCGCGACGGCCTCGAATACATTGCCGGGCGGATCCCGACGGCGGTCGGGGACGAGGGTGACGCGGCCGACGAGGCGATCACGGAGATCGCCGGTCAGATGCAGGCCTTCCTCGCCTCGGACGTGTTGATCGCCTCGCGCGTCACCCCGCTCGTCAAGCAGGCGCTCGACGACGCCGAAGTCGGGGGCCAGGAGATCGTGGCCACCCGCCGCTTCCTCCCCGACCTCGCGTTCCTCGAGCCGGCGACGATCGCCACCAAGTTCGGCACGCAGTTGTCCGAAGGCGGCTCGAACCGCAACCCGAAGGACCCGCCGGCGCCCGGTACCCACGGGCACGGCCTGACGTCGGTGACGATCGGCGACGTCACGCTGTCACCCGACGCGGCCGGCCGCGTGCCCTCGGCGGGCAACCTCACGGTCAACGTCAAGTTCGCCAACCAGGGCCAGAACGACGAGTTCGACGTCAAGGTCGTCATCCGCATCAACGGGCCCGGTGAGCCGCTGCGCGTCGAGAAGACGGTCGATCAGACCTCGGCCGGCTCGCCCGGGGAAGCCAACATCGACCTGCCGAAGAGCAAACTGACGATCGGCGAGGCGCTGCAGATGGTCGTCGAGGTCGCCAAGGTCCCGGGCGAGCAGAAGACCGACAACAACAAGCAGACATACAGCCTCCTGTTCGAGAAGTAGGCCCGGCCGCGGACCGGTCGGGCGCGCGGGCTCCCGCCTAGAATCGCCGCCCGATGTCCTCCCAGCTCACCGACCCAGCCGGGCTCGTCGCGCTCGGCGCCGGCGCCGTAGCCCTGCTGGCGCTCGCCTGGGCGATCGTCCTCACCGTACGCGTCGGTCGCATGCGCGCCGCGCAGAAGACGGTGCTCGGCCCCGGTGAGACCGAGGATCTGATCACCCACGCCGCCGGCCTGCAGCGCGCGTTCGTCGCACTGCAGGACCGCGTCGAGGAGATCGCCGCCCGCCTCGACGAGCGCATGGGCGTGGCCGAGCACCGGCTCGACGGCGCGCTCGCCTACCGCGCCCTGGTCCGCTACGACGCCTACGGCGAGCTCTCAGGGCACCAGTCGACCACGATCGCCCTGCTCGACGCCGAGCGCAACGGCGTGGTGCTGTCCTCGATCGCCCACCGCGACTCCGCCCGTCTGTACAGCAAGCAGGTGCTCGATGGCGCCGGTGAGCTCGAGCTCTCCCCGGAGGAAGCCGAGGCCGTGCGTCTCGCCCTCGCCGGCGAAGTCGGCTCGCGGACACTGAGCTGAGGCCCGGTGCGCGTCGCGTTTCTGGGCCCGGAGGGCACCTGGTCTCACGAAGCCCTGCTCGTGGCGGCGCCAGAGGGCTTCGAGGGCTTCGGTCTGCCGTCGATCCGTGACGTCATCCTCGCCGTCCGCGACGGAGCCGTCGACCGCGCGCTCGCACCGGCCGACAACGCGCTCGAGGGCTCGGTGGGCCCGACCATCGACACGCTGGCGCTCGAGGCGCCCGACGTCGTGGCCGTCGGTGAGATCGTCCACCCGATCTCGCACGCGCTGATCGCCCGGTCGGCCATCGATCTCGATGCGATCCACTCGGTGGTTTCCCATCCGCAGGCGAGCGCACAGTCGGCGCGCTTCCTGGCCCGGGAGCTTCCCGGCGCGGCGGTGCTGCCGGCGAGTTCCACCGCCGAGGCCGTGCGCCTGCTCGCCGGCCGCGACGCCGGAGTCGCGGCGCTCGGGTCGCGGGCCGCGGCCGAGCGGTTCGGCGCCGTGGTGCTGCGCGACGGTGTGGAGGACGAGTCGGGCAACACGACGCGGTTCCTGTGGCTCGAACGGGGCGCGGTCGCCGCTCGAGCGGCCGACGCGAACCGGGACGACCCTCCCGCTCCCGAGGACGAACGCGCGGGCGCGGGCCAGGGCGCCCTCCGCGCTCCAGGGGACGGGCCCGGCGGCCGGCCACACCGGACGATCCTGCTCTGGTGGGGCGACGGGGCCTCGACGCCCGGCTGGCTCGTGGACTGCCTCGCGTGCTTCGCCGAGCGCTCCATCAACCTCACCCGGATCGAGTCACGCCCCCATCGCGGGATCCGCGGTGAGTTCATGTTCCTCGTCGATCTTGACGGCGACGCGACCCGGGCTCCGGTCTCCGACGCCCTCGAGGCCCTGCGGTTGCGGGCCGACCACGTCCGGGTGCTCGGCAGCTTCCCCACGACTGGGTGATCGGCTTCGACGCCCGGCGCGCTCGGCGCGAGGCCGCCCAATCGGGAGGTACACTCCGGCCCGCACATGACCGCATCGGTCACCCCAGTCCCACTGGGGTCCGTGCCGCCCGCAGACCACCTGCGGCACGGACCTGCTGCCGGCGGCCGAGGCCGCTGGTCCGGTGGTCGCGTGCTCGTGCTCAATGCGACCTACGAGCCGATCAACGTCTGCACCGTCCGTCGCGCGACCGTCCTCCTGCTCAAACAGAAGGCCGAAGTGCTCGAACGTGCACCGGGCGAGCTGCACTGGGCCGGCGGCTCGATCGCCCGCCCCCACGTCATCCGCCTGTCGAATTACGTGCGCGTGCCCCGCGACCCGCAGCGGCGCAAGATCACGCGGCGCGCCGTCTTCGCGCGTGACGGTTGGTCCTGTCAGTACTGCGGGGTTCGTGCCAGCCTGACCGTCGACCACGTGATCCCTCGCTCGAAGGGCGGCGACTCCACGTGGGACAACATCGTCGCCTCCTGCGCGCCCTGCAATCGCCGCAAGGGCGACAAGCTCCCCCACGTGGCGAACATGCATCCGCGCATGAAGCCGCGGATGCCCCATCCCCAGGTCTTCATCCAGCTCGCGTCGCCGACGATCCCGGCGACCTGGAAGCCGTACCTGCAGGCTGCCTGACCCCGGACGGCGCCGCATGACGACAAAGGGCGGCACCTCGACGAGGCACCGCCCTTCATCACTGCTGTTTGCTGGAACGCCATCCCGAGTGCGCCGAAGCGCAGAACCGGCGGGACTACTCCCGGTCTCGTCGTGGCGGGTCTACCGGTGTGGATTCCGCACGTCGCGGCTCCAGCAACCGACTCCTAGCGGCCGGAGACCTCCAGGGTCCCGCAAGAACTGTCACTCAACTTTGGACCACCCCCTTTCTCTGGTCCCGAAAAGGTAGCGAACAGCGAGGCGGACAGAAAGGGGACCGTGCGCATTCTCGGCGCCGCGACGGTCTGGAAGTCGGTTTCTGACTCCACTCGAGAATCGGGGCGGGGGGTGAACGCGCATGGTCCCCCCGGCCCCACCCGCGCCCGCACCGCCGTCGCGCTATGGACTTCCGCCCTCCGGCCCGGACCGGGCCGAAGGCTAGGAGTCTGCGGGCGAGTCGTCCTCGTCGTCTTCGATTGGCTCGATGACGTCGTCGACGCCGGCCTGGACCGCTCCGTCGATCGGCTCGACGTCACCGTCGTCGGCCTGGACCGCCATCACCCCGTTCGCCTCGTCGTCGAAGGACGGCGCACCCCCGAACTCGTCGAGCTCTGGGATTTCCGGAACAGCCGGCGTATCGGTTTCGACGATCAGGGCGACGGCCGACACGCGGTCGTCGCCCTTGATGTTCATGACCTTCACGCCTTGTGAGGTCCGCCCGTAGCGGTTGATGCCCCGGACCGACGTCCGCTGGACCATCCCACCCTCGGAGATGAACATCAGCTCCTCATGCTCGCGCACCACGAGCGCGCCGGCGAGGGTGCCCTTGCGGTCGGTCGGCTGGATCGTCCTGACGCCCATAGCCCCACGCTTGGTCTTGCGGTACTGGTCGATCCCCGTCCGCTTGCCGTAGCCGGCGTCGGTCACGACCAGCAGATCCTGGTCATCGCGGGCGACATCCATGGACAGGACGAAGTTGCCCTTCTGATTGACGTTCATGCCACTGACTCCCGCGGTGTTGCGCCCCATCGCCCGGACGTCGGACTCGTTGAAGCGCACAGCCTGCGCGTTGCGCGAGACGATCAGGACGTCATCGTCGCCGGACGTCCGGCGCACCGCCACGAGCTCGTCGTCTTCGTTGATGTTGATCGCGATGATGCCGTCGGCCTTGATGGGAGTGTTGTAGGCGAGGAACTCGGTCTTCTTGACCCGCCCTTTCTTGGTGCAGAAGAGCAGGTAAGGGCCCTCTCGGAAGTCCCTCGTGGACAGCACCGACTGGACCCGTTCGCCCTCGCGCAATGGCAGCAGGTTGCCTAGATAGCGGCCCTTCGCGGTCCGCTGCTGCTCGGGCAGCTCGTAGACCTTCTGGCGATAGACGCGGCCGCGATTGGTGAAGAACAGCAGATAGTCGTGGGTCGAACACACGAAGAGGTGCTCGATGTAGTCCTCGTCCTTCATGTCCATCCCGGTCACGCCGACACCGCCGCGGCGCTGCATCCGGTAGGTGGCCAGTGCGAGCCGCTTGATGTAGCTCGAGCGGGTGATCGTGATGACCATCTGCTGGTCGGCGATCAAGTCCTCAATGTCGAGCTCGTCCTCGCTCGGGGTGATCTCCGTTCGCCGTTCGTCGCCGTAGCGCTCGCTGATCTCAGCGAGCTCCTCTTTGATCACCGCGAGCACCATGTCCTCGTCGCCGAGCAGCGTGCGCAGCTCGCCGATGCGCTCGACCTTGTCGGCGTGCTCGCGACGAATCGCGTCCGCTTCCATCGAAGTCAGCTGCTGCAGGCGCAGGTCGAGGATCGCCTGTGCCTGGATCTGGGTCAGGCCGAAGTTGTCCATCAGGCCCTGACGCGCGGCGTCGCGATCGGCCGAAGCCCGGATCAGCTCGATGATCGCGTCGAGGTGGTCGAGCGCGATCAGCAGGCCCTCGAGCCGGTGCACCTGGGCCTCGAGCTGGCGCAGCTCGTGCTTGGAGCGCCGCACGATGACCTCGCGCTGGTGCTGGACGTAGTTGTGGATGATCGACCGCAGCGGCAGCGTGCGTGGAACGTTGTCGACCAGCGCAACCATGTTCACGCCGAACGTGCTCTGCATCGCGGTGTGCTTGTAGAGCTTGTTCAACACCACCTTCGGCATGGCGTCGCGCTTGAGCTCGATCACGATGCGCATGCCATTGCGGTCGGTCTCGTCGCGCAGATCGGAGATCTCGGTGATCTTCTTCTCGTTGACCAGATCGGCCATCTTGCGGATGACACCGCTCTCGCCGCCCTTCTTGACCATGAACGGCAGCTCGGTGACGATGATCGCCTCCTTGCCGTGGGAGAGCGGCTCGATGTGGGCCCGGGCGCGCATGCGCACCCGGCCACGACCGGTCTCATAGGCCTCACGGATGCCGGTCATCCCCAGCACGATCCCGCCGGTCGGGAAGTCGGGGCCCTTGATGTGCTGCATGAGGCCGGCGGCGTCGAGTTCGGGGTCGTCGATGTAGGCGATCGTCGCTGCGATCGTCTCGCGCAGGTTGTGCGGCGGGATGTTCGTGGCCATGCCCACGGCGATCCCGGAGGAGCCGTTGACGAGCAGGTTCGGGAAGCGCGCGGGCAACACGACCGGCTCGTGGCGCTCGTTGGAGTAGTTCGCGACGAAGTTGACCGTGTCCGCGTCGAGGTCGCGCAGCATCT
>Ga0136633_1000435_pt1 | contig 31810 bp, 35 predicted proteins | sample AntDrymeUQ832206_2_FD_105494 | JGI IMG/M metagenome (GOLD analysis project Ga0136633, IMG submission 105494) | Polar desert sand microbial communities from Dry Valleys, Antarctica - metaG UQ83 (22.06) | ecosystem: Environmental > Terrestrial > Soil > Desert | place: Antarctica: Dry Valley... | reverse complement strand
GATGCCCTCTGGTCTGTTCAAGGCGACACCTGCTGGGGATGCACCTACCAGGTAGGCCGATAGAGGCGGCGTGCAGCCGACGGAAGGTCTACTCAGGCGCCCACGGATCGAGCAGAAGACCCGGAAAATCTCCGCCAAGTGGCGGGCGGTGAGACACCAGGTTCGAGAACGCTGGTGTTGTAGCACTGCGCCGCCGGCGGCGCTTGCGACCCAGCAGGTCAGCGCTTCGGGATGCAAGCCCGACCGAAAGTAGAACAGCAGCGTCCTAGAACGTCGGGAACCTTCCGCGGCCCCCGAGGGTCGTGGGTACATGGAGGCGGAAGCGGTGGTCGAGGAGCCCCAGCCGCTGGACGGCGTACCCGACAGGGCGGACCTCGTGGCCGAGCTCTACCGGAGCGAGTATCTGCCGATGGTGCGCCTGGCCCACCTCATCACCGGCTCGAACGAGGTGGCCGAGGACGTCGTCCAGGATGCCTTCGTCAAGATGCACCGCAGTTGGGACCGGGCCGACCGACCGGGCGCCTACCTCCGCACCATCGTGGTGAACGGATGCAACACCTGGCACCGGCGCCGGCGGATGGAGCGCGAGCGCCTGCCCCGGGCCGTCGCCGAGGCGGTGGATTCCGAGGCCCACAGCTCCTGGACGCCCTCGCCAGCCTGGGCGTCCGGCAGCGGACCGCACTGGTGCTCCGGTTCTACGCCGACATGTCCGAGGCCGATGTGGCGGCGGCCCTCGGCTGCCGCCCCGGAACGGTGAAGTCCCTCGTCCACCGGGGACTTCGACAGCTGGAAGGGATGATCGAACGATGACCGGATCTGTGGAGGAGCGGCTACGACGGGCGCTGGCCCAGCAGGCGGAGACAACCACGACCTCGCCCGACGGATGGCGGCGGATCCGAACGGCTGTCGATGGCGGTGGGCGCATGCGCCGGCGGCTGTCGCTTCCATTGGGCGTCCTCGCGCCGGTCACCGCTCTGGTGGTTCTCGCCGTGGTGCTCGCCACCCTTGGGGACCGCGGAGACGACCGAACCCTGCACGTGAGCGGCGACAGCGGACGGCTGTACCTGACGCCGACCGGCGTGGAGCCACGCTTCCACCTCGACCGGGCGACCGACGGCTCCTCCCTCAGTCTGGTTCCGCCGTGGACCTTCCGGGCGTTCGGTCGCCGAACCGCCGGCGGGCCGGCGGTCGAGGCATCCGTGGTGATCGTCACGCCGTCCGATCGGGCCCTGGGCGGGACCACCCCCGAACCGGTGCCCCTGCGGGTCCTCGGTCGCTAGGTGACGGTGGCCGGCGACGCCTTCGGCCGACGGATCCTGAGCTGGACCCAGGCCGACGGGCGCACGGTCGGTGTGATGACCTTCGGGCTCACGCAGGCAGACCTGTCGGCCGTGGCCGAGAGCCTGCTGGCCGCCGACGCAACGATCGCTCCGCCGCACTGCCGGCGGGCTTCACCCCCCTTGGGAGCGGCACCGAGGCCGGCCTTACTCCGGTGACTCTCCAGTACTGGCAGGCACCTGACGGCGCCCGGTTCGTAATGACTGTCGTCGAGGCTCCCGACCTGAGCATCGACCAACTTGCGTGGTGGATCCCAGGCAGCGGGGCCAGGAAGGTCCGGGACACGACGGCGCTGTACCTGGCACGCGAGGAGACGTATCTCACCTGGGTCGAGCGGCCCGGCACGGTGGTCTCGCTGCAGGCGACTGGCCTCTCGGAGCAGGAGCTGGTCGCCATCGCCGAAGGGCTCCGCCCGATCGGCGGCGCCGGCTGGCGGGAGCTCATCGCCCGAGCGCCTGCGCGTCCTGCGGAGGGGGTCACCGAACAGGCGGTCACCGGACCTGACATCGGGCCTCCGCCGGGCGTGAGCGGTTCCGCCTTGGAAAACGGCTACTCCTGATCGTGCCCGTCAGAGGCAAGTCGTCACCACCCCGTCCGCCGGTCCAGGTCGGTGTGACTCTGGCTGAGAGGAACGCCGCCGGTCAGGAGGTGGCGTGCTATCAGGTCGCCGCTCCCTATGTGTACGCGAACGACGTCGACACAGCGGTCGTCCGTGAGGACCGGACCAACGGCCGCTGGGCCGTGGAGTACACACTGACGACCAGCGGCCGCGAGCGTATGGAGGCGCTGTTCCGGGACGTCGGGCCGGCGGGCAGTTCGCCGTCGTGGTCGACATGAAGGTCGTCACCGCTCCCCGCATCGAAGGGCTGCCGGCGGCGGACAAGGGCGTCGTGACCGGCCTCGACGAGCAGACCGCCCGCCGGTTGGCCGATCGGTTGAGCCGCTGACGCCGCCCTGTCCCGGTGACGGAGTCGTCGCCCGCTAGGCTTTGCCTGTCCCCATGGACGACAAACCCCGCAACCTCAAGACCATGCTGTCGGAGGCGAAAGACACCTCCGAGCTCATGATCGACCTGGGCTATGCCGCCGTGTACTTCAGCGACGTGGCCATGGCCGAGGAGGTCTATCAGCTCGAGAGCCGCCTCTCGGAGCTCGTGCACGAGATGCGGGCCGTGTGCGTGCTGGCCGCCAGGTCGCCTCGCGACGCCGACGCCATGGCGTCGGTTCTCCAGGTCGTTGGCGCCATCGAGCGGCTCGGCAACGCCGCAGTCGACATCGGCCGGATCGTCACCCACCGGCTGGGCATTCCCCGCGCGCTGGTGGCCGACCTGTCCGCCGCCGAGGAGATCTCCCACCGCGTGCGGATCCGCGACGACTCGCAGATGGCCCACCGGCCCCTGTCCGATCTGGAGCTGCCGGTCGAGGTCGGCATGCGGGTGATGGCGGTGCGACGCGACCGTGACTGGCTCACCGAGGTCGACGGAGACCTGGTGCTGCTCCCGGGGGACGTGCTCTTCCTCCAGGGTGCGGCGGCCGGTATCGCCGAGCTGCGCACGCTGGCCGGCGCCCCGGAGTGGGAGCCGCCGAAGTTGTCGGAGGAGGCAGCCGTCTCGGATCTCGACCGGGCCATCGACGTGCTGGTCGAGATGAAGAACATCTCCGAGGTCGCTGTCGGCCTGGCCTACTCGGCCCTCGTGCTGCGCGACCAGGGCCTGGCCGCCGAAGTCAACCACCTCGAGGACCGCCTCGACGAGATGAAGGAGCGCCTCGAGCTCTGGGTCCTGCGCGGCGCCCAGCAGCACCTCGACCCCTCGGCCTTGCGCGGCCTGCTGCACCTGGCTCAGGCGGCCGAGGAGATAGGCGACGCCGCCCAGCAGCTAGTCTGGCTGGTGGAGGAGGGCGAGGAACTGCATCCGATCCTGGCCATCGCCCTCGGCCACGCCGACGAGGTGGTCGTGCGCGTGCCGGTGGCAGCCGGGGCACCCGCCGACGGGGCGGCGCTCCAGTCCCTCTGCATGGAGACCGAGACCGGCTTCTACCTGCTCGCCATCCGTCGTGGCGGCCGGTACCTCTACCGCCCCCGCGCCGGTGTCGTTCTCCAGGCCGGCGACGACTTGATCGCCACCGGCCCCGACGAGGGCCACGCCCTCCTCGCCGAGCTGTGCGGCTACGTCCTCATCGAGGACGAGGACACCGGCGAAGACCAGCTCGTGCCGGCGGGGAGTTACCGCTAGGCAGTGGCGGCGGCCAAGGCGGGCGTCGAGTTCTTCGTCAGTTACACCGCGTCGGACCGGACCTGGGCCGAGTGGATCGCCTGGCAGCTCGAGGACGACGGCTACACCGTGGTGGTCCAGGCGTGGGACTTCCGACCAGGGTCGGACTTCGTGGTCGACATGCGCGAGGCGGCGGCCGGCGCGGAGCGGACCCTGGCCGTGCTGTCGCCGGACTACCTCAGCTCCGACTTCGCCGTGTCCGAGTGGGCCGCAGCGTACGCAGCCGACCCCCTGGGCAAGTCAGGCAAGCTCCTGCTCGTCCGCGTCGCCGGATTTCCGGCCGAGGGCCTCGACCGCACCCGGGTGTGGATCGACCTCGTCGGCCTGGACGAGGCGGCGGCCCGCCAGCGGCTGCTCGACGGGGTGAGCCAACAGCGGGCCAAGCCCGAGCGCGCTCCGGCGTTTCCTCGTACCCCGGTGGCCACCAGCGCCCCACGCTTCCCGCTCTCGCTGCCGCCGGTGTGGAACCTCTCCCACCACCCCAACCCCAACTTCACCGGGCGTGGAGAGCTGCTGGCAGCGATGGAGGCGGCCGCCCCCGGGGCGCGAACCGTGCTCTCCCAGGCCATCACCGGTCTCGGGGGTGTGGGCAAGACCCAGCTGGCCGCCGAGTACGCCTACCGGCATCGGTCCGACTACGACGTCGTCTGGTGGGTCCGCGCCGAGGAGCCCGTGACAGTCGTGCAGGACCTGGCGGCTCTCGCTGGCCCCTTGGGCCTCGATCCCGGCACCGAGCTCGATGCCACGGTGGCCTCCGTGAGGACGTGGCTGGAGGGCAACGGCCGCTGGCTGGTGATATTCGACAACGCCACCGATCCGGCCTCGGTGGAGGCGATGATGCCCCGGGGAGGCGGAGGCCGGGTGCTGGTCACGTCCCGGAACCCAGGCTGGGGTGGCGTGGGCCAAGTGCTGGCAGTTGACGTTCTGGCTCAAGACGAGGCCGTCGCCCTGCTCCTGCGGCGCAGTGGCGATGACGACGCAGCGGCGGCCGACGACCTGGCCAGCGAGCTCGGTGGGCTGCCGCTGGCGCTGGAGCAGGCCGGCGCCTTCGTGGCGGAGTCCCCGGGGATGACTCTAAGCCGATACCTCCAGCTTTTCCGGGCTCGGGCGGCGGAGATCCTGTCCCGGGGGCGGGCTGCGGGTTATGCAGCAACGGTGGCGACCACCTGGGAGCTGGCCTTCCAGTTGGTGGAACGGGCGTCGCCGCCGGCAGCCGCCTTGCTGCAGGTCTGCGCCTTCGTCGACCCCGACGACATTCCCCTCGGCCTCATCTTGTCCGGGGCCGCTCGGTGGGAGGAACCCCTCGACGCCGTGGCCGACGATCCCCTGGCCCTGGCCGACGCGCTGGGTCACCTGGGGCGGTTCTCCCTGGTGACGTCTGCCGCAGGAGAGGCGGTGGCGGTCCACCGGCTCGTGCAGCTGGTGGTGCGCGAGCGTATGTCCGAATCCGAGCGACTGAGCTGGGCGAGTCGGGTGGCGGTGGCCATAGCGGACGTTTTCCGCGGGACAGCGGTGATGTGCGCAGCTGGGACCGGTGTGCGCTACTGCTGCCCCACGCCTTGGCGGCGACCTCGTATTCCGGGGCGACTGACGGGAACGTTGCGCCAACGACGAGCTGGCTGCTCGATCGCGCCGCGACCTACCTTCAGGGTCGCGCGCGGTTCGGTCAAGCCCGATCACTCTTCGAGTGGGCCCTCGCCATCGCCGAGTCGGAGCACGGCCCCGACCACCCCAAAGTGGGCTCGCACCTCAACAACCTCGCCGGGGTGCTGAGGGACCAAGGCGACCTCGTCGGCGCCCGCACCCTGCTCGAGCGGGCCCTTGTCATCGACGACTCGGCCTACGGCCCCGCGCACCCCCACGTCGGAACCGACCTCATCAACCTGGCCCTGGTGCTCCGGGACCTGGGCGAGCTCCGCAGCGCCCGCTCCCTTCTTGAGAGGGCCCTGGCCATCCACGAATCGGCCTACGGCCCCGACGACCCGGCCGTGGGCTCGGGCCTCAGCAACCTGGGCCTAGTGCTCAGAGGCCTGGGCGACCTCGCTGGCGCTCGGACACTCCTCGAGCGGGCGCTGTCCATCGCCGACTCGGCTTATGGCTCCGACCACCCCGAGTTCAGCAGGAACCTCAACAACTTGGCCCTGGTTCTTAAGGACCTCGGCGACCTCGGGGGCGCTCGTACTCTCCTCAGGCGTGCGCTGGCCATCACGGAATCTGCTTACGGCTCCGACCACCCCGAGGTAGGTAAGAACCTTAACAACCTGGCCACGGTGCTCCAGGACCTCGGCGACCTCGCCGGCGCCCGCCGCCTACTCGGGCGGGCCCTGGCCATCGCCGAGGCCGCCTACGGACCCGGCCACCCCGAGGTCGGCGAGGACCTCAACAACCTGGCCGCAGTGCTCAGGGACCTGGGCGACGTCGCTGGCGCCCGCCTCCTCTTCGACCGGGCCCTGGCCATCGCCGAGTCGGCCCACGGCTCCGACGACCCGACGACCCAGGCGATCCGAAGGAACCTTGGCTCACTGCCGCCCGAGTAGCTGCGCTCCGCCGCCGGCTACAACCAGTCCTTCGACCGGAACCAGAAATAGCCCACCACGGTGATGAAAGCCATGATGCCCAGGGCGAAGGGGTAGCCGAAGGCCCATCGCAGCTCCGGCATGTGGTCGAAGTTCATGCCGTAGATGCCGGCGATGAGGGTCGACCCGAGCAGGATGGCTCCCCAGGAGGTCATCCGCTTCATCACCCGGTTCTGATGGTTGGAGATGATGGCCAGGTGGGCGTCGACGGCGTTGCCCATGAGCTCGCGGTGGTTGTCGACCATGTCGATGGCCCGCAACACGTGGTCGAAGACGTCCTGGAGGTGGGTCAGAGCGTTCTGGTCGATCCACTCGACCTCTCCCCGCAGCAGCGAGGCGAGGACGTCGCGCGTCGGCATCGCCAGCCGGCGGTAGATCACCAGCCGGCGGCGCACGTCGTACAGCTCCTCCTGCACCTTCCGCTCGTCCAGCGGGCCCTCACCGAAGATGCGGTCCTCGAGCTCCTCTAGCTCGTCCTCCACCTCGTCGTTGCGGCTGAAGTAGCCGTCGACCAGCTCGTCGAGGATCACGTAGAGCAGGAAGCCCACCGTGGCGTGGTCGGACCGCGTCCGTTCGAAGCGCTTCCTTGCCCCGTCCAGGAACGACGCCTCGTCGGCGGTGTCGTCCTCCCGCATGGTGATGAGCCAGGTCGGGCCGACGAAGATGTCGACTTCCTTGCGCTCAGCGGTGTACGCCACGATGAAGGCGTGGTCGGGGTAGTGCTCGAGCTTCGGCCGCTGGTGGCGTTCGCGAACGTCCTCCATTGCGAGTGCGTGGAGCGAGAACTCCTCCTGCACGAGGGCCAGGTCGCTGTCGTCGGGCGAGGCGACGTCGACCCACACGAGTTGGTCCTTGACCTTGATCGCCTCCGAGACGTCGGTCGGGTCGACCAGCTTCACGGAGCCCTCCGGGTAGCAGCGGGCGGTGATCACCCGGGCGCCATTCTCACCACCTGACGCACCTGCTCCTGGCGGGTTTCGATGGATCCGGTCAGTGTGTGGAAGGCGACGTCGGACCCCTTCAGGAGGTCGGTGATGCGCCGGTCGATGTCGGCCTGGAACCCGGTGTCGTCGGGGCGTAGGCCGTCGAGGACGATCGGGAACTCGACGGGCAGGTAGAAGACGTGGTCGTACCGGGACCGGAGGTCCATGGTGGCGAGCTCCCGGGACTCGTACCAGAGGTGGTTCTCCTTGCGGTCGCCGTCCTGGTGCTCCATGACCCAGTCGGCGTAGGCCAGGACGTCGTAGATCGACCGGTCGGCAACGAAGTGGTCGTGGGAGATCTCGGCCCGCCACTGCTTCAGGAAGATGAGCGTCTCCGTCTCCGCAGTCGCGCTCTGGTCGAGCGGAAAGCCGAGGGCGACAACCTCACGGGCCACCTCAGGAAGCAGGGGATAGTCCCACTCGCGGGCGAAGAGGTTGGCGAGCGTGGTCTTCCCGGTGGAGAACGAGCCGACGAATGCGATTTTCATAAGGAACAGTGTGACCCGGCGCCTTGCCCGGCCCTCAATCCGCCTTGAGCTCTGGCGGGTACAGGTAGTAGTTGGCGGCCGATGCGGCGGTGGCGCCTTCGTGGACCGCAGTCGTGATCTGGTGGCCGTGGATGCGGGTGACGTCGCCGGCGGCGTACACGCCCGGAACGTTGGTCTGCTGCTCGATGTCGGTGTCGATGTAGCCGTTGGTGAAGAGGCTTACGCCCAGGTCCGTGGCCAGTTGCACCTCGGGTGTGGCGCCCTGGGTGCAGAACAGCGCGTCGAGCTCGATGTGGAGGCCGCCCTGGGTCAGCACCGCCGTGAACTGGCCGTCGGCGCCGATAGCCCGCTCGATCTTGTCGTGGATCACGGGAATGTCGAATTTCTTCAGCCGGTCGAGGTACTTCGGCTCGATCTCATTGGTGTGGCTGTTGGTCAACACCGTGAGGCGGTTGGAAAACCGGCTGAGCTGTACGGCCTCACCCGCGGCGCCGTTCGTGTGCCCGATGACGAGGATGTTCTTGCCCTTGCTGGCGTAGCCGTCGCAGGTGATGCACCAGAACATGCTGGTGCCCACGTACGACTCCCAACCGTGGAAGTGGGGGTAGTGGTCGAGGACGCCGGTGCAGATGATGACGACCTTGGCCGTGTACGACCCGAACTGGCCCTCGGCGACGAAGTTGTCGCCGTCCCGCCGCATGTCGATCACTTTGTGGTGCTCGAAGTCCACCTGGGGGTACTCGGCCAGTTGGGCGCGGCCGAGCTCTCGGAGCTTGGCCGCCGGCACGCCGCCGGGGAAGCCGAGGTAGTTGTGGTTGACCTGGTGGTGCGTCGACCGGCCGTGGCCGGCGTCGAACACCACCACCGTCCGGTCGTAACGTGCCAGGTAGATGGCCGCCGAGAGCCCGGCCGGGCCGGCCCCTACGATGATGGCGTCGACTGTCCTCGTGACCATGTCTTGCTCGGCTCAGGCCGGGATTTCGGACTCGTCGTCGACCCGGCAGAAGTCGCCGCCCGCGGCTTCGACGTCACCGGCCTCGACGAACATCTCCGCCACCTGATCGCACGCGCCGACGACGAAGACGGCCTCGCCCATGGCCACCTTCGACCGGAAGAACAGGATCTCGTTCATGCCCTGCCGGGACAGCGTCTCCAGCTCCTTGACGATCAGGAGGATCTTCTGCGGCTGGGCCGAAATGACCCGATCGAGGTCGCGGCGGAGCTTGATGACCTCGTCGGGGTCGAGCTTGCCCCGCATGGTCACGCGCGCCGTGCCGTCGGCCAGCTGGAGCTGGGAGTCGAACTTGTCGGTGGCCGAGACGATGCGCACCCGTACCCGGCACTCCTCGTTGGCCGGCAGCTTCACGGTGAGAGCGTCGGCGTCGAAGTCGGCGTACGGCAGGTCGTTGATCCAGACCTCGGCCAGGCGGACGCTGCCCGGCGGCAGCAGGTCGGGGGTGACCCTCAGGATGCCGTCGGGGAAGGAGACGGCCTTGGGCTTGAAGTGGAGCTCGAGGTCCTCCTCGTTGACCAGCAAGTTGCTGTACACCGCGGCCAGGTAGCAGAGCTCCATCGAGTGGTACCCCGACATTGAGTGGCTGCCCTTGAGCCGCTCGTTGCCGACCAGATAGGGGACACCGCTGGCCAGGACGTTGAAGTAGACGCCGCCCTCGTCGTGGTCGAGGAAGTGGGCGTTGTAGAAAGCGGCGGACTCCCGGGCCAGGCGGGCGTGCTCGTCGTTCCCGAGCGAGCCGGCGAGGATGTAGTAGGCGAGGATGCCCTGCTCCTGCTGCCACCAGGCCTTGCGGTCGTGCCAGATGAAGCGGTGCCAATCCTGGCCCGGCTCGAGCTTGCGCTCGACCACGTCGTACCAGCCGCCCCGCTGCTGGTCGCTGCCGACCGCCGGCATGGTGTCGGCGATCTTGTTGGCCAGGTGGACGTAGCCCTCGTTGGGGCGCAGGTGGTGAATGCGCATGAGGTTCCAGGCGATCTTCAGGTTGTGGCCGACGACGGCACTGTCCTGCTGCCAGCCCCATTTGCGGTCGGCGGTCCAGTCCTCGTGAAACCGCTCCTGCACGAAGGGACTGTGCTCGTCGTCGGGGAAGCGCTCGAGGATGGTGTTGCCGGTCTCCACCAGGAAGTCGGCCAGATCCTGACGCCCGGTGGCGATGACGGCGTTGATCAGATAGGCGGGGGCGTGGTCGCCGACGGAGTTCCAGTTCTTGCGGGCGCGGTTCGATCGCAGTGAGTCGGAGCGGCCATCGAGGTTGACCGGGTCGATGTGGGAGAAGAAGCCGCCCTTCTCCGTGTCGCGGTAGAAGCGGTCGAACAGGACGATGGTCTTCTCGATGTCGCTGAGGATTCGCGGGTCACCGGTGATCCGAAAGGTCTGGGTCGGCCCGGCCAGTGCGTAGATCTGCTCGTACATCGGGATGGCGTCGTAGTCGTCGCCGAACTCGGAGGTGAAGATCTTGCGCTGGCTGGTGCCCGACACGTCGATGCCGTGGTACCAGTAGACGATCCCCTCGGCCTCGTTCGTGGCCCGCATGTGCTCGCGCAGGTATTCGGTGCCGCTCTCGGCCGCCTCGAGGAAGCGGTCCTCACCGGTCAGCAGATAGGCGGTGGCTAGTCCGTAGACCAGCCGGGAGATGGTGTCGGTTTCCTGGCGGAAGTCGGGGGCGATGTAGTCAGGGGTGTGGGTGCCCGACAGCGACAACTTGGTCCGGTAGTTGCGCCAGTCGTAGTTCCCGTCGGGGAACTGGCCGCGCAGGTAGAAGTCGCCGATAAAGCGGGCCTGGTTCACCCACCAGCGGGGCGCTTCGAAGATGTGCTCCTTGCCCCGGATGGTGGGGAAGATGATCGACTTGACCTCGTACCGCAGGTCGCCGCCCTCGGGGTAGAACACGCCGTAGGCGAACAGGTAACGCTCCGGCACCAGCAGGTCCCGCATCTGGCTGGTGGTGTCGAGGTAGGCCTCGCCGAAGTTGCGCATGGCCTGGGAGTAGGTTTTCTTGGTGAGGAACGCCTTGAACTCGCGGCCGTCGGTGGTCCGCAGGCCGAAGGAGTCGGTGTCGTCGTCGTAGCCGGTGACGTAGCCGGCGATGGTGTCCGAGAAGGTGAAGTCGACGCTGCTGGTCATGGCTAGACCGTTCCTCCTGGTTGAGAGACGAGCACGACCGCGCTGCGGCCGAAGACGTGATAATTGCTGCCGTCGACCGGGGGCTCTGACCCCGGGTCGTAGATATCGGCGGGCGAGGGCTTGGCCGAGTCCACGGCCAACGACCAGCGCCGGCCGTCGATCTGGGGCAGCTCGAAGTCGAGCCCCAGGTCGTACATGTTGAGCATGACGTGGAGGTCGGCCTCGTCGCCTCGCGCCGCCAGGGTGAAGGAGAGAACCCGGCACATCGGGTCGTTCCATCCCGGCTCGTCCAGCCGGCACCCGTGCCACGCCACGTCGGGCATGCCACGGCTGTTCAGCTCGCCGCAGTAGAAGTCGTCGTGACGCAGCGTGGGGAATCGCTTGCGCAGCGCCACCATGCCGGCGAAGAAGCGGACCATTTCGGCGTGCTTGTCGGCCAGGGCCCAGTCGTACCAGCTGACGTCGTTGTCCTGGCAGTAGGCGTTGTTGTTCCCCTGCTGGGTGCGGCGGAACTCGTCGCCACCGAGGATCATCGGCGTTCCGCGGCTCATCAGCAGGATCACAGCCGCGTTCTTGGCCTGGCGGCACCGCAGGGCCTCGATCTCGGGGTCGTCGGTGGGCCCTTCGACGCCGCAGTTCCAGCTCCGGTTGTCGTCGGAGCCGTCGCGATTCTGCTCGCCGTTGGCCTCGTTGTGCTTGCCGTTGTAGCTGACCAGGTCGTTGAGGGTGAACCCGTCGTGGCAGGTGATGAAGTTGATGCTGTTGCTGGGCTTCTCGTCCTGGGTCCCGAAGAGGTCCTGGCTGCCGGCGATGCGGGTGGCCACGAGGGGGATGATCCCGGGCTCGCCCCGGAGGAAGCGGCGGATGTCGTCGCGGTAGGGGCCGTTCCACTCGGCCCACCGGTTCCCGGGGAAGCGGCCCACCTGGTAGAGGCCGCCGGCGTCCCACGCCTCGGCGATCACCTTGGTCTCCGAGAGGATCTTGGAGAGCTCGATGTTCCACAGCACCGGGGGCACGTCCATCGGCGCGCCGTCGGGGCCCCGGGACAGCACGGAGCCGAGGTCGAAGCGGAAGCCGTCGACGTGGCACTCGGTGACCCAGTACTCGAGGGACTCGATGATGTACTTCGTGACCACCGGGTGATTGGCATTGATCGTGTTCCCGCACCCCGAGTAGTCCATGTAGTACTGCTTGTCGTGGGGTACGAGGTGGTAGTACGCCTCATTGGCCTGGCCGCGGAAGCTGATGGTGGGCCCGTTCTGATTGCCCTCGCTGCTGTGGTTGTAGACCACATCGAGGATCACCTCGATGCCCTCCTTGTGGAGAGCCTTGACCATGTCGCGGAACTCGATGAGGTGGGCGCCTTCCTCGGGCTCCACGCAGTACGACGACTGGGGCGCAAAGTGTCCGTACGGGTCGTAGCCCCAGTAGTTGTGCAGCGGGGTGCCGTCCGGCGCCTTGCGCAGGACCTGCGACTCGTCGAAGTCGTAGATCGGGAGCAGCTCGATGGCGGTGACGCCCAGGCTCTTCAGGTACGGGATCTTCTCGACGATGCCGCGAAACGTGCCCGGATGGGCGACCCCCGATGTGGGCGACTTCGTGAACCCGCGCACGTGCATCTCGTAGATGACCGACTCGGACATCGGTATGTCGGGGAGCTCGTCGTCCTCCCAGTCGTAGTCATCCGGGTCGAGCACGATGCTCCGCATCGAGGTCTCGACGTTGTCCTGGGGGCCGACCGCATCCCCCCGATTCCAGAGGGTGTTGACGTTGCCCAAGGCGTAGGGGTCGATCAATACCTTGTTCCGGTTGAAGCGGCCGCCGCTGCGGCTCGTGTCTTTCGGGCCGTCCATCCGGTAGGCGTAGATCTGACCCGGGCCGACGCCGGCGACGTGCACGTGCCAGAAGTGGAAGCTGTGGTTGAGCTCGGGGTCCAGAGTGATGACCCGCTCGGGTTGGGGTGCGTCGTGGTCGGAGAACAGCAGCAGCTCGACCGCCGTCGCGTGCTCGGAGTAGACCGAGAAGTTCACCCCGTCACCATGGATCGTAGCGCCTAACGGCTGGGCACGGCCGGCTGTTACGACCAGCTGGTCTGCCATCATGGTTCCCCTTCGAAGCGTCGCCGGGGGCCGGCGAGACGCCCAGCCCGCCGTCCATCTACCGTCGCCAACCGACGTTAACACCAGGTCTCCCCCGTAGGCGCAGGCCCACGGCGAATTGGGCGTCCGTTGGGAAAGGGCCTTCCGGATGGGCCCCGGCGTGCTCGGGGATACGCTCCGGCGCGTGATTCTCGTGATCGGCGCCAGCGGAAAAGTCGGAGGTCGGGCGGTTCGGCGGCTCGTCGAGAAGGGCATGGCGGTGCGCACCTTCAGCCGCGATCCGGCCAGGATCGTCGCCCTGGACCTGGGTGTCGACGCGGTGGCCGGCGACCTCGATCAGGCCGACACCATCCCGCCGGCTCTGCAAGGGGTGGACACCGTGCTCGTGGTGGCCGCAGGCTGGGACATCCCGGGCGAGGAGACCAATGTGATCGAGGCGGCAGAGGCGGCCGGGGTCGAGCACGTGGTGCTGCTCTCGTCGTTGGGGGTCGACGCAGGCGTCGCCTCCGGGCCGTTGCACGCGCCGGGGGAGGCACGACTGCGATCGTCCCCCCTCTCCTGGACGATCCTGCGCCCGAGCGTGTTCATGGCCAACGCCTTGATGTGGCGGGACACGATCAAGGCCCAGGGTGTTTTCTACGAGCCGACTGGTTCCGGGCGCCACGCCATGATCGACCCGGTCGACATCGGCGACGTTGCCGCCGAGGTGCTGACATCCACCGGCCACGTGGGCGCGACCTACGAGCTGACCGGGCCCGAGGCCATCAGCGCGGCCGAGTGCGCGTCGGCCCTGTCGGAGGCACTGGGCACCGAGGTACGTCACGTCGACATCCCAGACGAGGCGTTCCGTGACGGGATGTCGAAGGCCGGCGCCCCGCCGCCGCTGGTGGATTCCCTGGCCCGGTACTACGCCATGGTCAAGGCCGGCGAGTTCGCCATGGTGACGCCGACAGTGCCGGACCTGCTCGGCCGGCCGGCACGCACTTTCGGTGAATGGGCCACCGAGAACGCAAAGGCCTTCGCCTAATCCCGAGCGTCAGGCCTCGGCGGGAGCCGGCTCCTTGGGCTCCGCCCGCTCCGACTTCGTCCTGGCTGAGCTGGGCTTCGCCACCCAGACGTGCTTGCGGTACAGGAGGATCGAGGCAGCCAGGACCCAGAGCAGGAAGAGCACCGCCGAGGGGATGAACATCCCGTAGTACACGGGGTCGGAGAAGTCGTCGTAGTAGGTGGCCAGCGCTGCGCTCATGCCCAGCCCGCCCCCGAGCAGGGTCATCACTGTCAGCCAGGCCGGATACTCCTTGGACATGGCGAACGTCAGCCCGTACATGATCGACGTGAGCCCGAAGTAGAAGAACAGCACGAGGATGAAGATGCCGGTGGCTACGCCGGCCACCCCGCCTGCCACCAGGACGGCGGTGCCCTGATCGGCGGTGTCGGCCGAGGTCCAGATGTCCTTGGCCACCTCGAAGCCCAGGCCGTCGACGCCCTGGCCCAGGATGCCGAAGACCGTCCCGATGATGGCGACGTAGAACGAGCACGTCGCCCATGACGACGCCTTCTCCTCCTCGATCGACCGCGAGATGGCGGCCAGGCCCAGGAGGATCACGATCAGGACGAACATCAGCCCCATGTGCAGGAAGAGCCACGGGCCGAAGTCGCGCACCGTCTCGAGCACCCCGACCGCGTCGCCCGGAGGAAGGTGGGGGTGGGTGACGACGAACGGGAAGGCGGCGAGCGCCCCCCAGATGCCGGCGATGGACCCCATCTTGAAGAGGCGGCGATCGGTTATCGACGGCCTTCGCTCGGTCGGAAACGGGAGCGCCGGGTCAGGGATTCCGGTACTCAGGCCCCCGGGGACCTTCTCGGTGGAGGAGGCGTCGTGAGTCACGGCTTGGCCTTTCTCATACTACTGGTGGCCTTCATGGTCAGCTTGCACGTCCTCAGGGCGACTGTCAACGCGACGCGTGCAATCCCCGCCAGTCGGTGGTATCACTGCCAGAGGTCCCAAAATCGCGGACCGCTCGATGCGGAACCAGATAGTGCAGTGTCGAACTCACCGGTCCGCCCGGCCTCTAGCGGGGAGCTACCAACATGTCGGTTCACGTCACACCCGAGCACGTCGGAAACGCCTACAAGGTGCTCGGCACCGGTGACCGGAGTCTCATCGCTGAGTTCTGGGCTGAGGACATGGTGTGGCTGGTGCCGGGCCACAACCAGCTGTCCGGCTGGAAGTTCGGCCTCGATGCCTTCGTCGGATTCATGGCCAAGGTCGGCGAGCTGAGCGGCGGCAGCTTCCACATGTCAGTGATCACGATCATGACCAACGACGACTATTCCTGCGACGTCACGAACAACCAGGGCACACGGTCGCACGACCCCAACATGAAGCTGAACATCGACGTGGCTCACGTCCTGCGGTGGCGTGACGGCAAGGTGATCGCCGGCAAGGGCGGCATCTTCGGCGATGGCACCGCGCAGTACGACGAGTTCTGGTCCTAGAAGAGGAGCCTGGCATGCCCATCATCACCATCCAGACCATCAAAGGCGTGGTGCTCACCAGCGACGAGCAGAAGCGCGACCTGCTTAAGAAGATGACCGACACCTTCATCTCGGTCGTCGGGGAGCTGGCCCGCCCGTACACCTACTGCCTCATCCAGGAGACGCCGCTGTACGAGTGGTCCCTGGCCGGCGTCCCCCTGCCCGACCTGCCCTTCCTCTACGGCCCCGACTACGCGGCCATGCACGCCAACGCGAATGCGGTGATGAAGGCCTACGTCGAGTCCCAGAGCGGCGGTGGTGGCGGTGGTGATACCACCGCCACTTCAACCCACACCTCGACCGACCCCGACCCTGCCGGCGGCAGCGACCAAGCCAGTCAGAAGGCACAGTCGCAGTGGGCTAAGGGCGAGTAGGCGAGCGGGCGCTGTGACAACACCAGAGGAGGCAAAGGCCGTCGTCCGCCGGTGGAACGACGAGGGCTGGTCCGGCGGCAACTACGACTTGGCGCATGAGATCATCGCCCCGGTGATGACCGTCCACGGGGCCGGCGGCCAGGCCGTCGGCATGGGGCCCGAGGGTCTGATCGACCTCATCAAGACATGGCGGACTGCGTTCCCCGACGGGCGCATGACCGTCGACGACATCATCGTCGAGGGGGATCTGGTCGGGATCCGCAACACCTGGCACGGCACCCAGACGGAGTCGTTCTACGGCATCCCGCCGAGCGGCAAGGAGGTCCACGTGACCTCCGTGGGCCTCGACCGGGTGACGGACGGCCAGGTCGCCGAGGGATGGGGCGAGCTGGACATGGTCGGCATGATGCAGGCGCTGGGGGCCATGCCGGTGGCCGGACCCGGAGCGTTCGCCACCGGGAAGTCGACGGAATGGGGGCCGACTTCCACATCTGACGGCCGAACCACCGCCGGCGCGGCCACCGGCTCGCCCGACGAGCACCGGGACCTGGCCGTCCGCTACGTCGAGGCGCTGGCCCAGCCCGACGAAACTGCCCTGTCCGAACTGGTTGACGTGGCCGGCTTCGTCGACCACAGCCCCGTGTGGGGCACCGAGGACTGGGCGGGCGTCATCGCCGGCGCCCACGCCCTGCGGGCCGCGTTCCCCGACCTGGTGGTGACCCCGGACCGCGCCAACATCGTGGTCGAGGGCAACCAGGCGGTGGTCCATTCCCTTCTCACCGGCACCCATGGCGGCGAGTTCCTCGGTGCCGCTCCCACCGGGAAGTCGGTCACGTGGAGCCACACCGACTTCCTGCGCTTCGCCGGCGGGAAGGTCGTGGAGCGGTGGGTCTCGGCCGACACGCTCACCCTGTTCCAGCAGACCGGCATCGTCCCCGGTGGTTGATCGAGAAAGGAGCACACGTGTCCGTTGAGGAAGACAACAAGGCCCGCTACCGCGCGTTCGTCGACGAGCTCAACAAGGGGAACATCGACGGCGTCGACGAGTTCTTCGCCCCCGACTACGAGGAGCACAGCGCGCCTCCGGGCGCGCCGCCGGGCATCGACACCATCAAGATGGTGTTCCGAATGTTCCGCACCGCGTTCCCCGACGTGGTGTTCAACGTGACCGACCTGGTCGCCGAGGGCGACAAGCTCTGCACCTATGTGATTGGGGAGGGCACCCACGAGGGGCCGTTCATGGGCGTGGCGCCCACGGGCCGGCGCTGCAAGTGGGCGGCGTTCGGGATCAACCGCTACGTCGACGGCAAGATCAAGGAGCACTGGGGCCTGCCCGACCTCATGGGCCTCATGACCCAGCTCGGCGCCATACCGCCGCCCCCCGGCCCCGGGGGCCACTAGCGAGCTTCTCGTGAGCAGTTGACACGGATGGGCCGGGTCAACTGCTCGATCACCCCGGCGCGAGAGCACCGCGCCGGGGTGCCCGCTCAAGAGGATTGCGCCGGACGCACCGCGAAGTCGATCAATAGACGAAGCTTCGACTCATCCCCGCCAATATAGGAGGCGACAATCTCGGCGACCTGAGGCGCCTTGCGCAAAGGCACCACATAGTCGAAGACTTTCACCATCGTCTGAAGGGTGTGCTCTGTCCACGGACCTTCTGTGACGAGGATCGCCATAAGTTTCTGGTTGTAGCCCTTCCAATTGATCGCCGAGAACATCTTATCCTTGGCATAGAGCGAAGCGTGTCTACTGGAAGACTTGCGCACCTCGATGAAGACCAAGGGGTCACGCTCGTTCGGAAGCACGAAGTCAGCTCGGAAATCGTACACGACACCCGGTATCCCATCGTATTCAGCTTCGCGTACATATGGGACTCCTGCAAGGTCGAGAGCGTTGGCTACGACGTCTTCGAGAAGCACCCTCCCAACCAGATCACGAACGATGCCCTCGAGCGTAGGCTCGATACTCAGTCGCAGATCATTCACGGTAACCGTTCGACCAGGCTGCCTCTCGTTCAGTAGCCTGGCGATACGAACCCCCGCCGGCTTCGAGATCGCGTTATCGCTGACGGACCCGACCAGCTCCTTTAACTTGGACTTGCTTGCCGCGTTCAGCAGCCTCTGGTAGACCGGCAGCAGATAGGGATTCGCTGCGATGAAGTCACTATCGAAGGTGTTGAAACCGTCTGTAACCGCTTCCATCTGAACTAAGAGGCCACCGACACGATCACGAAGGACGATATAGACGCCTCTTGTGACCGCATTCTCGACGCTGAACGAGATCGCCTGCATCCGGGACCACTCGTTCACCACTTCTTGCGGGGTGACGGTTTCCTCGTTGAGCGGGCTGCTGATCCCGCCTAAGACGATCCGGCGCCGGGTCACGTCTGGCACATCGTCGGCAGACAACTTGTTGAAGCCATCCGTGCGCGCCGCCAACTCCAGGTACACCTTGATTATGTCCGCCATGGCCGCGCCGGCGACGGCGTACAATGTCGACTGCTCGGCTACTGCCTCCTGGTTCGACTCGAAGTCGTCTACGTCGTCGCCGGTCATAAGGACCTCGTTCAAGGTTTCTTCATGGCGCGGATATGGAACTCGCCCAGCGGTGTTGCGGCGCCTTGCCTTTTGGCAAGGACCCATCGGCCGCCCCGGTTGCGCAATCGTACAATTTCCTTGACGTCGAAGCCGGCGCGGACCATCAGATCAGCGAGAAGCTCCTCTGTGTGGATGTGGACACCGTAGAGAGCAGCGTCTGCCACAACCGTGTGGAACGGCGCCCCCGGCTTCAGGACGCGGTGTACCTCCTGAACAACGCGGCGCATCTGAGCGAAATAGGGCAGAACGAGCGAGTCGTACTCTTTCCTGCCCGCCCGAACCCGTCGTTGCCCGGCGAGTTGCTCGATCAGCGGCTCCAGGATACGCCGGAAGTCGTCTGGAAGCATATCGGCCCACCGCGACTGATCCCTACGTAGTTTCGTGGGCGCTGTCGTAGTGTTGACGATCAGTCGTGCGCGAACGCGCTCGGTGATCTCCGACCAGGTACTCGCGTACTCCCAGAAGTACAGCTCCATCCGTGTCATCTCGGCGAAGTCGAAATTGTTGAGGTATGGCGGGCTCGTGACGCAGATGTCGTGTGACTCTTGAGGGAGCCGGGACATGTCTTCGGATGACGCTGCCGTCAGCACGCTGTCCCCGAGCACGACCGGAAGGTCCTCGACATCTTCCCGAACCTGTCTTAAGAGCGGGCCCACGCTGGCAGCGACGCTTATGGAGCGCTTCAACGTTGTCGGCGCCTTGTAGATGCCGTCCGTCTTTGACCCCGCGGCAAGCTCCAACAGCCGCGAGACGATGAGGCGATAAAGAGGACGTGCTTCAGTCGGACAAAGAGGCTCCAACGAGCGCGCGCCAGCGAGCAGTGCGAGGTTCTCTCGATCAACCAGCTTCGATAGGTATAAGAGGGCCGTGGGGGACCACGCCTTCTCTACGTCATCTACGGGCCTGATCCTGGACAAACAGTCGATGACCTCATCGACTTGCTCTACTGCGCGAGTCGACAGCTTGGCGGAGCAAATGTCCACAAAGAAGGGATGAGGCTCGTAGCCACTCGCATCCAGACCCAAGAGGTTGGCTTCCAGGAGAGATGTCCCCATGCCGGCGAACGGGTCGAGCATCAGCGCGCCGTGCGATAGTCCGCCCTCGTAGATGCATGCGCGCACAAACTCTGGTGAGAAGCCGGCAATGAAGTTGCACCAACGATGGACGCCGTGATGACGCGTCGTTGAGTTTGTCGACAGGCGGTGGTCCGCCAGCTCACCGTGACGTTCCTTATATGCGAACAACCTGTCCCCGCTCACGGTGGGGACCGTAGCGTGTTGGCATCGCCGAGCCGTGTTCTTCCCGGCCCCGCCCCGAGCGGATGCTTCAACAGGCTCCTAGCCGCCAACCCCCATCTGCTGCATCATCCCGAGCATGTCGACGTCGTACCAGCTCTCGACGACCTTGCCGTCGGCGACCCGCAGGATTCCCATCTCGGTGAACTTCACCGTCTTGCCGGTGGGCGGGATGCCGAACAGTTCACCGTCGTGTGTGCCGCCCTGGCTGAACCGGGCCGCCACCCGGTCGGGCTCGGAGACGAGGTGCTCGATGGTCATCCAGTAGTCCGAGAAGGCGTTGCGGAACATCGTGGCGATCATCTTCACGCCTTCGGGCCCGGGGGGCAGGCCGGGAGCACTGGGGCTCGTGGCCTGGGGGTGGAAGACCTCGTCGGCAACGTCGAGGTTCCCCTTGTTCCACACCTCATCGATGAAGCGGGTCATCAGGGCCCGGTTCTCGTCCGCCGTCGACGGCGCCCCGGTGAGGTGGGGTCCCGGCGGGATGGTGGAGGGGTCCGGCCCCGGCGGGGTGGGGACCACGCCCATCTGCTGCATGAGGCTCATCATGTCGATGTTGACCCAACCCTCGACCACCTTCAGGTCACGGAGGCGGAAGAGGCGGGTGCCGGTCCAGTGCACCTTCTTGCCCGTACCCGGGATGCCGAAGAACTCGCCCTCGTGGGTTCCGGAGATGATCCCCCGGCCGAACACCATGTCGCCCTCGGCGATGACGTCGTCGAAGATGAACTTCAGGTCGGGGAACGGTGTGTTGAACATCGTGTAGGCCTTCTTCAGGCCCTCCAGCCCCGGCTCCTGGCCGGGCACTGGATCGTGCTCGACGTAGTCGGCGTAGACCAGCTCGTCGAGCACGTCGAGCTCGTTCTGATTGGTGGCCTCGACGTAGCGGGCGATGACCGCCTTGTTGGCGATCTCGGTGGCCTTCTTCGACGCGTAGATGCGGTCGAGCAGATTGGCCTTCCACGTCTTGTCATCGTCTGCGGACATGGTTCTCCTGTCGGTGGGCGCGCCGCAACGGGCGCGCCGGTGGCACGCCCGCCGGCGGGAGTCGGATCTAGGCCAGCCGGTCGGGGAGCGGCTTGAGCGGGTTGGCCTGCCAGAAGTAGTCGTCGACGCCGTGCTGGTCAGCCGTGTACACCTGCACCTCTTTGATCTTGCCGTCCGCGATCGTGTACACGCTGCACGTCGGGAAGACGAAGTCGCGGCCGTTCACGGTGCCGTGACCGGTGTGCTTCTCGACGACCATGGTGTCGCCGATCGTGCCGAAGGACACGTTGTCGACGTTGACTCCGGTGGCGATGAGCGCACCGAAGAAGGCGATCACCTCGTCGGCGCCCTCCTTGGCGCCCGACAGGGGGTGGTGGCCGGGAAGGCGCCAGACGATGTCCGACGCGAAGACGTCGGACTTGAGCGTGGCCATGTCACCTCGACCGAAGCACTCGTACATCTTGTCGACGACTGCCATCGAATCTGCCATGTGGTCCCTCCGAACCTCGAACGGATGAGCGGAAAAACGGCGTGCCCGTGCCCGTCGCCCTCTGCCGAGTGTAGACCCCGACCCTTTTGCCGCCTAGTGGGTGGCGAGCACTTTGGCGGCGTATTGGGCAACTGTTGAGGATTGGACCGGGAAGGTGGCGAGGGTCTGTTCCATCTCGATCGCATCGCCGCGGGCGAAGTCGACCATGATGGCGTTGATGGACTTCGAGACCGGATCCGTGGACCCCTCCCAGGCGGCCACGAGCGTCTCCTCGGGGACGTGCTGCATCTCGAAGGGTCGGCCGCTGACCTCTTCGAAGGTGGCGACGACCTCGTGCAAGGTGACGGGCGCAGGACCGCCGAACTCGATGACTGCGTTCGACGCCTGCGGGTGGTCGAGGCTCACTGCGGCCATCCTGGCCACGTCGTCCATCGACACGAGGCTGAGGGGCGCGTCGCCGGTGCCGTAGACCACGGCCTTGGCATTGGTGTAGTCGAAGCCCACGATCGGGGCGACCATGACCTCCATGAGGAACCCGCAGCGCAGGATCGTGTAGTCGAGCCCGCTGGCGGTCAGGTACTGCTCGACCTCCCGCTTTGCTGCGGTTACTGGTCCGTCTGTGGTCATGTTCGAGGAGAACGAGATGTAGACGAACTTGGCTACTCCCGCTGAGGTTGCTGCATCGATCAGGCTCTTCTGGCCGTCGAGGTCAACGGACTGGATGTTGTCGCCCGCTTGGCGGGAAAGCGAAGCGGAAGCGGTGGAGATGACGGCCGTCCTGCCCTGGCAGGCCCGCTGGAGTGAGGTGGGGTCCTTGAGGTCGCCTTCGACGAGCTCGACGCCGGCGTCCCGGAGCGGCGCGACCTTGCCGTCGTTGCCGCCGCGCACCAAGCCGGCGACGGGCTTGCCCTGGGTCGCCAACTCCTTGCACACCGTGCTTCCCAGCGAGCCTGTTGCCCCGACGACGAGAGCGCTCATGACGGGCCCACCCCCAACTGATGCATCAAGCCGAAGGTGTCCCAGTTGACCCAGCCTTCGGCGATCTTGCCGTCGGCCACCCGGAAGATGCGGATGCCGGTGAAGGTCACCGGCCTGCCCGTCGGCGGGATGCCCATAAGGTCGCCGTCGTGCGTGCCGGTGCCGGTCCAGCGGGTGACCACCTTGTCGCCGGCGACGATGATGTCGTCAAGGGTGATGTGGGCGTCGGAAAAGGCGGCGCGGTACATGCGCAGGAAGTCCTTCATCCCCTCGGTGCCGTGTACCGGCTCCGGGCGAGGGGCGTCGTGGCCGACGTAGTCGGCGGCGAAGAGCTCGTCGATAAGGTCGAGGTCGCCCCCGTTCCATGCCTGGTCGGTAAAGCGCACGGCGAGGTCGCGGATGTCGTCGTCGCTCATCGGGCTTCCGCAAGATGAGTGTTCGACGCAGTGACTCCCGGGTCACTCATGCTGCGGGGGGATAGACGCCGGTGAAGTGGTGGGAGATCTTGCCATCGCGCAGGACCCACGCATCGAACACCTTGGCCTGGCCGAAGTTGGTGTTCACGGTGGCCTCGAAGAAGAGGCTGTCGTCGGTCTCCACGAACTTGTCGGTGGAGACCACCTCGAGGTTCCCGAGCATCTGCAGGTAACCCTTGAAGTACTCCTTGAGCGCAGCGTTGCCGTTGATCTGGTTGTCGAAGGAAACCAGGGTGGCGTCGTCGGTGTACTGGTTATCGATCAGACCCTCGACGTCGCCCGCCACGAGGTAGCCGATCTGCGCCTCATAGAACTGCCGCTTGGTGCTTTCCTCCGGCATGCGGTCCTCCTCGTCGGGGAGCGCGGATCGTACCGCAGTGACACACGCCTCGGAGGTATCAGCAGAGCCACTCCGCCGCTCGTAGGGCCGACGGGTCAGCCCGGCCCGCGACAGGAACGAGGAGACGACAACGGTGGCGTATTTCCTGAAGGGGCGGATTGCCGCGTACCTCTGCGACGACTGCCAGGACACACTCGACGGGGCGACGGTCCGCATCTACACGGCGGAGGCGGACGACACGCTCACCTTCCGAGCTGCCGCCGACCCCCGCCAGACGTCCCACGCCCGGGAGGAGGCGGAGGAGAGCGCCCTGACCCGGCGCCTGCTCGGCGAGGGCACCGTCTCGACGGATGGTGCGTTCTCGGTGACCCTGGACGACGGCTACGGCGGCGGGCCGCTGGATGTGGATCTCTTCTGCGGCACGCTCGGAAAGGGCCGGCCGCCGAAGCCGCGGCAGCTCGCCATCACCACGGTGCAGCCTCAGTGGCGGAGGACCGAGGACGGGGCGGTGGCGGCGTTCGAGCACACGATCCCGGCCCGGATGTGGTGCAGCTTCCTCGCCCTCCTGGGCTGGTGGTCGATCTGCGGTCGGGTGACCGTCTGCGGTGTCGAGCCCGCCGTGCCCGTCCCCGGCGTGACCGTCAGCGCCTTCGACCGCGACTGGCTGCAGGACGACCCGCTCGGGTCGGACATCACCGACGGCAGCGGTCGCTACCGCATCGTCTACACGCGGCCGGAGTTCGAGAAGACGATCTTCTCGTGGATCAACGTGGAGACTCAGCCCGGGCCGGACGTCTACTTCAGGGTCACGGCTCCGGGCGGCGGTGTGCTGCTGGACGAGCCGCCGAGCACCGGCCGTACCGCAGGTCGTGAGAACGTCGGGCCTTGCCTGTGCGTGGACCTCTGTGTCCAGGCCGGCGGCCAGGGTGGCAGCGAGCCCATTCCTGCGTTCCGCTACATCGGCTTTCTCAATTACCTCACCCAGGTCGACAGCGGGCCCGCCGGTACCGGCCTCACCCTCGCCGATCAGCGGGCGTTCTTCGCTGACCTCCGGCTCAACGGCCCAATCGGGAAGACGCTCAACGGTAGCCCCCTCGAGTATCGCGTCGAGGTTCGGGAGCTGCCGTCCGGGGCGTGGACGCCCGTGCTGGCCTCCCAGATACAAGCGACGAAGATCGGCGACTGGCAGCGGCTGCTCGGCGCCACGTTGGAGGTCAAGAGCGTCGTGGTCAACGGCACACCCGACCCCGTCACCATCGTCGTCACACCGGCAGCCGACGGCTGGATCACTATGCCGCAGGGCGGCGACCTCTTCACCGGCCTCTTCCTCCCCAACCTGGACATGATCCGCCTGAACAGCCGAGCGATCGCGTCCTGGGCCACCCGCGACGTCGGTGCCGTCTCCGCCGGCAACAGCTCGGCGCCCCTCCTCCAGGACCGCTTCTTCGGGATTCGGCTCCGGGTGCGGTCAGCCTCGTCGCCGGAGGCGAGCGGCGGGGAGTGCCAGCGGCTCGCCATCGCCAACGTCCGCTACAACAAAGTCAACAAGGGAGGGTCCTGGGTGCCGACTCAGGAGGACGATCGCCTGGGCGTTGCCAGTCTCGACGTCCAGGAACTGATCGCCAGCGGGTGCGCCGGGATCACGAACAGCCTCACGGTCAAAGTCACTGCGGCGCATCCGAATCTGGGCGATGTGACCCTGAAGATGACCGGGCCCGGAGGTCCGTACGGGTTCACGCTCCCCGCCGCGGTGGCGGGCGAACGATTCGGGAACGCAGCAAACCTCTTCACCGTGAGCACACTGCCCAAGTGCTCCTACCTGATCGAGCTGGAGGCCACGCTGCTGCTTACGACCGGGTGAGGACCACCCCGGCTTGGAGCGGGACTATCTGACGTTCTCGAAGGCGTAGCCCGACCCGCCTGATAGGCGTACGGCCAGGGATCTACGCCCTGGCCGTACGTCGTCGCAGCTCGCCGGACCCCCACTAGATTCGCATCGTCGTCTCAGCAGGAGGTCACCAGGCATGCACAAGAACGAAGAGAACTTCCGGGCCGCGCTCGAGCTGTTCAACGACCGGGAGTACGAGGCGGCGGCGCAGTACTTCTCCGAGGACCTCGTGTGGCACTACCCATGCCGCAACCCGCTGCAGGGCGTGTACCAGGGGCGAGCCGGACTGATCGACTTCTTCACCCGCCTGTACAACATGAGCAACGGCGCAGTGAAAGCCGACACCCTGTGGATCCTGGCCGACGACGAGCACGTCGTGCGGGCGGCGCGCATCCACTTCGAGCCGGGCGGCAAGCTCGTGGAGTGGTTGGGCGCCAGCGTGTGCGACGTCGGCCCCGACGGCCTGGTCAAGGAGGCTTGGATCTACGAGGACGACGTCGAGGTGTCCAAGATCTTTGCGGCCATGGCCCACGGCGGCGGCCCGCCGGCCGAGTCAGCGTCCTAGTCGGGTAGCGGCGGGGGATCGTCCTCGTCGATGTAGCCCTGGTTGAGCTCGACGATGTTGCCCTCGGGATCGGCGATCCACGCCACCCGCATGCCGGGGATGAACTCGCCCATGTCGAGCGGGCCCAGGGTGATGCGGGCGTCGTCGCCCATGTCGGCCAGCTTCTCGTCGAGGTCGGCCACCAGGAACGCCAGGTGGCGGAAGCCGGAGTAGTCGGGGCCGGCACCCTCGACCTTCGGCGCGGGGCGTTCCTCGGTGGAGGAGAACAGCTCGAGGTACACGCCGTTGGCCTGGATCATCACGACCTGGCCCTCGCCCGGCGCATACACACGCCCGCGGGTGAAGCCGAAATGCTTCGTGTACCAGCGTTCGACGGCGATGGGGTCGGTACAGGACATGCCCACGTGGTGCAGGGCGTACGCCATGGTCAATCTCCTTCGGCGAGGATGTCGATGATGCGGCGGGCGAACAGGTGGCAGTGCCCGCCCGAGCGCCCGGTGACGAGGTCGTTGTCGACCACGACGTCCTCGTCGACGTAGACCGCCCCCATGTTCAGGGCGTCACCGTGCAGGTTGTTGTGGACCACCACCCGCCGGCCCTTGACCAGCTCCGGCACCGGCGCCATCAGCCACATGCCGTGGCAGATGATCCCCTTGAGCACCGACGGCTCGGCGAAGGCCCGCTTCATGAAGTCCGTGGCCGGCGGCAGCTTGGCGAAGTCGTCGGTGTAGCGCAGGCGGTCGGAAACCATGCCCGACGGAACGATGACGGCGTCGTAGTCCTTCACGTCGACGTCGATGAAGCTCTCGTTGGCCTCGAAGGGCTCCTTGTACTCGTGGCCGGTGAAGGTGAGCGACGGCTGGCCCCAGAGGTTGGTGAGGAAGTGGATCTCCGCTCCCTCCTCCGGGAACCGCCGCTGGTAGTAGTGGATCTCCGGCTCGTAGAAGTCGCTCTCGATGAGCACGGCGACCTTCTTGCCCTGCAGGCGCTGTGTCATAGGTTGTGGTCCGTTTTCAGCATGTCGGAAAGGCGCTCGGCGATCATGACGATGGCGGCGTGGCAGTTGCCCGACGGGACGACGGGCATCACGCTGGCGTCGGCGATCCGCAGCCCCTCGACGCCGCGAACCTTCAGGTCGGGATCGACCACGGCCATGTCGTCCGAGCCCATCTTGCAGGAGCCGGCCTGATGGTGGTACGAGTCGGCCGCTGCGGTCACGAAGCCGCGCAACGCATCAGGGCCGGTGGCGTCGGGCCCGGGGACGATCTCCTGCTTCACGTAGTTCGACATCGGCTCGGTGGCGTAGATGGCGCGGGCCACCTCGATGGCGTCGGCCAGCCGGTCGCGGTCCGAGGGGTCGCCCAGATAGTTGGGGTTGACCAGCGGCAGGTGCGTCGGGTCGGCGCTCGCCAACCGGATCCATCCCCGTGACTTCGGCTGGACGACGCCCGGCAGGATGACGACCGCTCCCGGGAGCCCCGGGACGACGTGCACGAACGCGAACTGGAGGTCGGGGCCCACGTTGTCCGGGTTGGACTTGGTGAACAGGGCGACCTCGGAGGCGTTCTGCGTCGGGGGCGGCAGTTCCTCGGACGTGAGCTGGATCACCGGCACGAGGACGTGGTTGTGGAAGTTCTCGCCGACGCCCGGCAGGTTGACCGTGACCTCCACGCCGACCTCCTGTAGGTGGCGGGCGGGGCCGATACCGGACAGCAGGAGCAGCTTGGGCGACTCAAGGGCGCCACCGCAGACGATGACCTCCTTGCTGGCGGTGTCGGTGATCGTCTGGCCGTCCTTGCTGTACTCGACGCCGGTGCACCGCCCGTCGGTCAGCACCAGCCGGGTGGCCATGGAGTCCGTGCTGAGGGTGAGGTTGGGGCGGCTCAGCGCCGGCTCCAGGTAGCCGCAGTAGGTGCCGACCCGACGGCCGTCCTTCACGTTGATGTGGTGCCAGCCGGCCCCCTCCATCTGGGGGCCGTTGAAGTCCTCGGTGCGCGGGTAGCCGAGGGCGACGCACGCCTCGATGAACGCCGCCGATGCGGGGTTGGGGTCGTGAAGGCCGGCGTTGGTGACGGCGAGAGGACCACCCTTGCCCCCGGTGGGGTTGGTGTCGTCCTCCTGGTCCTCCTGCTTCTGGAACCAGGGCAGGCACTCGTCGTACGTCCAACCGGGGCAGCCGTTGGCCGCCCAGCCGTCGAAGTCGGACGCGTGGCCGCGGATGTGCATCATGATGTAGAGGTCGGAACTGCCGCCGACGAGCTTGCCGCGGTGCTCATCGGTTTGGCGGCCGTCGAGGGCGTCCTGCGGCGTGCTCTTGTAGTTCCAGTCCCACTCGGTGCCCCAGAGCTTGGCCCAGTCGGGGGCGTTGTGGACGATCTCGGGGACCTCCGCGCCGCCGGCTTCGAGCACCAGCACGCGGACCTCGGGGTTCTCGGTGAGCCGGTTGGCCATGACGGATCCGCCGGCGCCGGTCCCCACCACGATGAAGTCGTAGTCGGCCATGTCAGTCCTCGAATTTCTGGTCGGTCATGGGCTTGAAAGGCACCGTGTCGTGAATCGTGCGCATGTAGGTGATCTTTCCGTTCTTGACCTGGAAGTAGTTGGCGCCGATGGCGCTGATCGGCACACCAGCGGCGTTGGCCGACTCGTTCTGCCAGATGACCGCCGCGTGCTCGCCCTGCACGATGATCTGCTGGGGGTGCATGAGGAACTTCGAATAGATCTTGCGGAAGTGGTCGCCGATTCCAAGGAGGTTCGACTTGCCCTCGACGTGGCCGTCGATCTGCTCGTCGACCACGAGGTCGTCGTCCATGATCGTGAGCCAGCCGTCCCAGTCACCCGAGTTCACGAAGCCGTAGTACTGGCCGATGATCTCCCGGGTGAGCACCGGCAGGTTCGACGAGCCGGGCATGGCCACGAACGTGTCGACGCCGTAGACCTGGATCACGGGCTGGCCGGTTGTCGCCGAGCGGCGCACCTCATGGGTCTGGCCGGCGTCGAAGCCGATCCACTGGCTCTTGGCCGCCGGCGGGATCCACACCTTGGCCTGCCAGTTCACGTCGACCTTCACCTCGGCCGACTGACCGTCGGGGGCGACGGTGACGTCGTTGCGGGTGATCTCGTGCACCTCGTCGAAGAAGGTGGTCACGATCCGGTCGTACCAGTCGCGGAAGGCGTCGATCCCCTTGACCGTGGCCTCGGGAAACCGCATCTCGGCGTCCTCGGCCACACACGCGGCGACGTCGTCCGCCGGCGCGTGGGTGTCGAGCAGTTCGAGGTACCACCGTTCCATGAACCGCTTGACTTCGTCCTCGGTCAGCGGTGCCAGATCCGTCATTGGATCCTCCTTCTGCTCTTGTTGAGGTGTGTCGTCAGGCCTTGTCGGCGCCGGCGATGGTGCGGGTGCCCTTGACCTGGCTGGTGATGACCAGGTCGATCAGGAACGGCCCGTCGTGGGCGAGCGCCTGGGTGATGGCGGGGGCGATCTGGTCGGGCGTCTCCACGCGGACGGCCTCGACGCCGAGCGACTTGGCCAGGTCGGCGAAGTGGATGTCGGGCTCGGTGAGGCTGAAGCCGACCGGGAAGTCGTGCTCGGGAATGTCCCGCTCCTCCCAGTACTCCTCGATGTTGAGCTTGAGCAGCTCGTAGCTGTGGTTGTTGCAGACCACGAACTTGGCGGCAATGCCGTACCGGGCCGCGGTCCAGAGGGCCTGGAACGTGTACATGCTCCCGCCGTCGCCCGTGAAGCCCCACACCGCTCTGTCGGGATGGGCGAGCTTGATCCCGATGGCGCCGGGGATGCCGACGCCCAGCGAACCGCCCCGGGTCAGGAAGTACGACCCCGGCTGGGTGGGTGTGAGGTAGCGGGTGAGCTCGGGCGAGGTAGTGAGCGCTTCGTCGAAAATGATCGCGCCTTCGGGGGGCAGCTGGCGGGCGAGCTCCTCGGCGAACATCGACGCGTGCAGCGGCAGGGCGTCGTGGAAGGTGCGGTCGCGCGCCTTGGCCGCCTCCAGGTCATCGAGCTTGGCCTTGCCCATGGCCTCGGCTCGCGATGCTGCATCCCGCTTCTGGGCGTCGTCCATCATGCCCTCGAGGGAGTCGGCCAAAGCGGCCAGCGTGGGCTTGGGGTCGGCGACGAAGCCCATGAGCACCGGGAAGTTCTTGGCGATCTCGTGGGCGTCGAGGTCGATGTGGATCACCGGGACGCCGGGGCTGAACATCCCCGAGAGCTCGGGGAACACTTCGGGGAACACGTAGGTGCCGCAGATGAGCACCGCGTCGGCCGGGGTGGTGATGGCCTGGCTGTGGTCGCCGAACATGTGGCCGAGCATCCCCTTGAACTGGGGGTGGGTATGGTCCATGTTGACCTCGGACCAGTCGGCGCCCCACACCTCGGCACCCCAGAGCTCGGCCAACCTGGTGAGCTCGGGCTGGGCGTCGGATCCCGCCACCCCGTCGCCGGCGATGATCATCGGGTGGGTGGCGCCCACGAGGTGCTTGGCGGCGCGGTCGATCTCACCGCGTGGCGCGACGGAGCGCGTCTCGAGGAACGACGTGCGAACGATCTCCTCGTCGTTGGGGGCGTCGAGCACGTCCATGGGGAGGGAGACGAACACCGGGCCCATGGGTGGGGTGGCCGCCTCCTTCATGGCCCGACGCAGGACCCGCAGCAGCGAACCGGGGTCGACCACTCGGGTGGACCACTTGGTGACGGGGGCGGCCATGTCGACCAGATCGGCCCACATCTGGGCCTCCATGGCGTCGTAGCGGACGCCCGACTCACCGGCGATCACGACCAGCGGGGCGTGGCCCCGCTTGGCCTGGTACATCATCCCGATCCCGTTGCCCAGGCCGACCCCGCTGTGGAGCTGCACGATGGTGGGTTTCCGGGAAGCACGGGCGTAGCCGTCGGCGATGCCGACGACGACGGCCTCCTGCAGGGCGAGGATGTACTCGAGGTCGGGGTACTCGCTGAGAGAGTCGAGGAAGCCCTGCTCGACGGTGCCCGGGTTCCCGAACATGTAGGTGACCCCGTCCGCCATGAACTGCTCGATCATGGCGAAGCGACCGGTCTTGGCGGTCATCCGGACAGGACGATCAGGATGCGCTTGCTCACGGCAACCCCTCTCAGGTTTCGATCGCAGCGTAGCGACGTCCACTCCACGTCCTAGCCAGACTGAAATACTAACGCCTCACTGGCCCATTGGCTCCGGGAGTCGAGGAGACGCATGTCGCAGCAACGCACAGATGGACGGGCTTCGCCGGGGCACCATCGGGTACGCCACCACGGGGCGCGGCTCGGCCTGCGCCATGAGGGCCGCCGGGTCATCGGGCTCGTCCAGGTGGCCGAGGACATCGTGCACTACGCAGTTGCGCTCGTCCTGGTCGCGGTGGCCGGCGTGGTCCTCGTGAAGTCGGTGATGGACCTCCTCAACAGCGACGCGCAATTCGCCAAGGTGGTGACCGACGTCATCAACAGCATCCTCTTCGTGATCATCGTCATGGAGATACTGCGCACGGTCGTCGCCCACTTCGACGACGCCGGCCTCCAGCTCAAGCCGTTCCTCATCATCGGGATCATCTCCGCCGTCCGGCACATCCTCACCGTGGGAGCCCAGGCGTCCCTGGGTGCCGGCGAGGGCGACGCCGCGCACTCGAGCGAGGAGTTCAACCACGCCCAGATCGAGCTGGGCGTCAACGCCGCCGTCGTCATCGCCCTCGTCATCGGCCTCGTCCTGGTCTGGCGCAGCGAGCGGGTGGCGCCCGACTCCCCGGAGACAGACACCACCACGGGCCTGGCGTAGGCCGGGTCGGTGATCAAGGCGGTCCAGCTGGTCGGCGGCCTGGCGCTGGTGCTGATCACCCTGACCGACGCGATCGGCACTCTCGTCGCCGCCCGGGGCCTCACCAGCCGGTGGCGGCCGACCCGGCACTTCTACTGGATCAGTTGGCGCCTCTGGCGGGCCGTGGGTCGCCGGCTCGGCAAGCGCAGGGAGGGCTTCCTCTCCGTCTACGCCCCGCTCACGCTGCTGACGCTCCTTGGGATGTGGCTCGTGGGGCTGCTCGTGGGGTGGGCGCTCGTGTACTCGGCGGCGGAGGCGTCGCTCGAGGGCGACAATGGTTTTGGCAGCCTGCTGTACTACTCGGGTACCTGCCTGTTCACCCTGGGGTTCGGCGACATCCTGGCCCAGACCGGCCTCCTGCGCCTCGCCGCACTGGCCGAGGCCGGGACGGGCGTGGCCACCATGGCCCTGGCCATTTCCGGCTCTTGTGACATATCCGTGGGTGCCTGAGTAGCCCATCCGCGGCTGCACGCCGCCTCCTTCCTAGGTTTCCGGCTGTTGAGGTCTGGATTCCAGGGAGGGCGAAACGGCGTGCAGATGG
>Ga0136633_1000434_pt1 | contig 31811 bp, 31 predicted proteins | sample AntDrymeUQ832206_2_FD_105494 | JGI IMG/M metagenome (GOLD analysis project Ga0136633, IMG submission 105494) | Polar desert sand microbial communities from Dry Valleys, Antarctica - metaG UQ83 (22.06) | ecosystem: Environmental > Terrestrial > Soil > Desert | place: Antarctica: Dry Valley... | reverse complement strand
CTCTACTCGATCGGGTTCCTGGTCGCGTGGTTGGTGGCCCTATTGCTCGTGGCAGAACTGCTGCGTAACTCGGGTCGCTACACGATGGCCGACCAGCTCGCCTACCGGATGAGGCAACGGCCCGTCCGCACTGCTGCCGCGACCTCGACCGTCGTGGTCTCGATCTTCTACCTGCTTGCGCAGATGGTCGGCGCGGGCGCACTGGTCGCGCTGCTACTCGGCGTCACCGAAGGCTGGGTGAAGAACCTGACCATCATCGGCGTTGGCGTTCTGATGATCTTCTACTTCACCGTCGGCGGCATGAAGGGCACCACCTGGGTGCAGATCGTCAAGGCCGTCCTTCTGATGTCTGGCACCCTGCTGATCACCGTTCTGGTGCTCGCTAAGTTCGACTTCAACATCTCGCAGATGCTCGGCGCTGCAGCCGACAACACCGGGAAGGGCAGCGCTTTCTTCGAGCCCGGCCTGAAGTTCGGCGCCACACTGACATCAAAGCTCGACTTCATCTCGCTCAGCATCGCTCTCGTGCTTGGTACGGCGGGACTGCCACACATCTTGATCCGCTTCTACACGGTCCCCACTGCCAAGACGGCGCGCACGTCGGTGCTGTGGGCGATCGGTCTGATCGGTTCGTTCTACCTGATGACACTGGCTCTCGGCTTCGGTGCGGCTGCCCTGCTGGACACCGGCGCCGACAGCAAAGTTGCCACATCCGGCGGCAACCTGGCATCACCGCTGCTCGCCGAAGCCGTCGGCGGAGGAGCCGGATCCACCGGCGGATCTGTGCTACTGGCTTTCATCGCCGCAGTGGCATTCGCCACGATCCTTGCGGTGGTCGCCGGTCTGACGCTTACCTCCGCATCGTCGGTGGCGCATGACATCTACGCCAGCGTGATCAAGAAAGGTATGGCCACCGAAAAGCAGGAGATCAAGGTGGCAAGGATCTCCGCGTTCGTCATCGGCGGTGTGGCGATCGCCTTGGCCATCCCAGCGCAGAAGCTGAACATTGCGTTCCTCGTTGCGCTTGCGTTCGCGGTTGCCGCGTCGGCGAACTTGCCGGCGCTCCTCCTCAACCTGTTCTGGCGCAAGTTCAACACCAGAGGTGCGACCTGGAGCATCTACGGCGGCCTCGTCTCGGCAGTGACTCTGGTGTTCTTCTCGCCGGTTGTGTCCGGCAAGGTCGTCGAGGGCGCCAACCTGTCACTGTTCCCGGCCGGCACCGACTTCGCGTGGTTCCCCCTGGAGAACCCGGGCATTATCTCGATCCCTCTAGGCTTCTTCTTCGGCTGGCTCGGGACGGTCACCTCTCGCGACGAGGAGGCGGAGGCCAGGTACGACGAGCTCGAGGTCCGTTCCCTCACCGGCGCGGGTTCGGAGAAGGCAGTCGTGCACTAACTGCACCGCGCGCACCTGCGCGTTTACGCAGGTGCCCGGCGGCGAGGAGGACCGACTCATCGGTCTCAACCCCTCGTCGCCGGGCCCTGTTCCACTTATCGTGGCCTTAAGACGGCGTGAACCTAAGACGGCGTGAACCTAAGACGGCGAGCCGCACGAACAAAGACTGGATGGAGACGACGTGAGCGACGAGACACTGTCCAACCTGATGCGCGAGGAACGGCGGTTCGAGCCGCCCGCAGAGCTCGCAGCCAACGCAAACGTGAAGGCGGACACCTACCAGGACGCCGCCGCCGACCGGGTCGCGTTCTGGGAGAAGCAGGCCGACCGACTGGACTGGGCGCAGCGTTGGGACCAGGTGCTCGACTGGGACGACCCGCCGTTCGCCAAGTGGTTCGTCGGCGGAAAGCTCAACGCCGCCTACAACTGCGTGGACCGGCACGTCGAGGCCGGTCGCGGCGACAAGGTCGCCTACCACTGGGTCGGCGAGCCAGGGGACACCCGCACCATCACGTACGCCGACCTCAAGGACGAGGTCTGCAAGGCCGCGAACGCCCTTGTGGAGCTCGGTGTCAAGACCGGTGACCGAGTCGCGATCTACATGCCGATGATCCCCGAGACGATCTTTGCCATGCTCGCCTGCGCGCGAATCGGCGCACCGCACACGGTCGTCTTCGGTGGTTTCTCCGCCGATGCGTTGTCCAGCCGGATCCAGGACTGTGACGCACGAATCGTGATCACCGCAGACGGCGGTTACCGTCGCGGTTCCGCGTCGACCTTGAAGCCCGCGGTTGATGAGGCCGTGACCCGTTGTCCCGATGTGCGCAACGTGCTGGTCGTGCGTCGCACCGGGCAGGACGTCGAATGGACCGAAGGCCGCGACCTCTGGTGGCACGACGTCGTCGACAAGCAGTCGACGGAGCACACCCCAGAAGCCTTCGACTCCGAGCACCCGCTGTACGTCATGTACACCTCGGGCACGACCGGGGCCCCGAAGGGCATCTTGCACACCACGGGCGGCTACCTGGTCGGGTCGGCGTACACCCATTGGGCGGTGTTCGACCTGAAACCGGAGACGGACGTCTTCTGGTGCTCGGCGGACATCGGCTGGGTCACCGGCCATTCCTACGTCGTCTACGGGCCGCTCGCGAACGGCACCACCTCGGTGATGTACGAAGGCACACCGGACGCGCCGCACAAGGGCCGTTGGTGGGAGATCATCGAGGAGTACAAGGCGACGATCTTCTACACCGCACCCACGGCGATCCGCACGTTCATGAAGTGGGGCCAGGAGATCCCGGAGAAGTTCGACCTCTCCTCGCTGCGGCTACTCGGATCGGTCGGCGAACCCATCAATCCGGAGGCCTACATCTGGTACCGCGAAGTGATCGGCGCCAGCAAGACGCCCGTCGTGGACACGTGGTGGCAGACCGAGACCGGGATGATCATGATCTCGCCGCTACCTGGCGTGACCGCCGGGAAACCGGGCTCGGCGATGACCGCGATCCCCGGAGTTGCCGCGGACGTCGTTGACGACGCCGGCAAGTCGGTGCCGAACGGCTCCGGCGGCTACCTGGTGCTCACTGAACCGTGGCCCGCCATGCTGCGCACGCTGTGGGGTGACGACCAGCGGTTCAAGGACACCTACTGGGCACGTTTCCCCGGGAGCTACTTCGCAGGTGACGGCGCCAAGAAGGACGAGGACGGCGACATCTGGCTCCTCGGTCGCGTCGATGACGTGATGAACGTGTCGGGTCACCGATTGTCGACAACCGAGATCGAGTCGGCGCTCGTGTCGCACCCGAAGGTAGCCGAGGCTGCAGTGGTCGGCGCCAACGACGAGACGACCGGGCAGGCGGTCTGCGCGTTCGTCATCCTCCTCGAGTCTGCTGGCGACGGTGGCGATGAGATCGTCTCCGAGCTGCGCAACCACGTGGCCAAGGAGATCGGCGCGCTCGCGAAACCGCGACAGATCCTCGTGGTCGCCGAACTGCCCAAAACCAGGTCCGGCAAGATCATGCGGCGGCTGCTGCGCGACGTGGCAGAGCACCGTGAGGTCGGAGACGTGACCACACTCGCGGACTCGTCAGTGATGTCGCTCATCCAGGCTGGCCTGTCGTCCGACAAAGCCGACGACGAGTAGCCGGGAACTGAGGTAAGCGCCGAGGGTTCCGCCGGGTTGTAGGGTGTGAACAGCGTCAAAGGTGAGCCGGGAAGTCTGGTCGGCAGGGGTTGCACAAACCCTTTCGAACCGTCCGTAGACCCCGATACCTTGCGAGGGAATCACCGATCCCATGACCAACCGACGACGACCAAAGTTCTTGCCGGACCCGAACAAGGGTGAGAGCACATTCATCGGCGACATTCTTCGCCAAGAAACCATGGGCGGCGCCATCGTTCTGGTCGCCGCAGCCACAGCCGTGGCCTGGGCCAACTCGCCGTGGGGCGACACCTACCAGGCCTTTCGCGACCTTGAAGTCGGCCCGCTGACGATGGAGCACTGGGCCGCCGACGGCGCGCTGGCGATCTTCTTCTTCGTCGCGGGGCTCGAGCTCAAGCGTGAGTTCCTGGTCGGGTCGCTGCGCAAACCCGCGGACGCGATGGTGCCCGTCGCCGCCGCTATCTGCGGTGTTGCCGTCCCTGCATTGCTCTTCACGCTGTTCAACCTGCACAGCGGCATGCTCCGCGGCTGGGCGATCCCAGCAGCCACCGACATCGCGTTCGCGCTCGCCGTACTCGCCGTGGTCGGGTCCTCACTGCCCAACCAGCTCCGCGCCTTTCTGCTGACGCTTGCGGTCGTCGACGACCTCATTGTCATCGTGATCATCGCCGTGTTCTACACCTCGAGTCTGCACCTGACCGCACTACTCGGTGCGGTCGCGCTTCTGGCGGCGTACGCCGTTCTCCAGCGTCGTCGCATCACCAGCTCGTTCGTTTACGTCCCCCTCGTCCTGCTCTGCTGGTGGTTCATGTACGAGAGCGGGATCCACGCCACGATCGCCGGTGTCGCGCTCGGCCTGCTGACCAGGGTGCTTCCCGATGAGACTGAGGCGCGTTCTCCTGCCGAACGACTCGAGCATCGCCTCGTCCCGATCTCCGCGGGTGTCGCAGTGCCGTTCTTCGCCCTGCTTTCCGCAGGTGTCGTGATCGGAGGCGGAGGTGACTTCTTCGAGGACCCGGTCGTGCTCGGAGTCGCGCTCGGCCTCGTCGTCGGCAAGCCGGCCGGAGTGATGGCCGGGGCCTGGGTGGTCACCCGGTTCACCCGTGCCGAGCTGAACTCCGAGATCAGCTGGCGCGAGATCTTCGGAGTCGCAGTCCTCGCCGGGGTCGGTTTCACGGTCGCCCTGCTGGTCGCAGACCTGTCCTTCGATGGCGATCATGCTGAAGGGGCCAAGACGGCAGTGCTGATGGGCTCGCTGGTCGCGGCGGTTCTGGCCTCGCTGATCCTCGGACCCCGGAACCGCACGCTGAGAAGGGGCCTGGACGGCACCTGACCCGCCCGTCGGCCGACCGCGCATGGCGCCCGAGCGGTTGAATCCTCTAGTCTCGGGAGACGAAATCGTGTGCGAACCAATGCTGACCAACGGCGCTGGGACATCGCCGCTAAGGGAGCAGTGATGACGAGGAAAGCACCTATGGCACCGCCGGACCCCGTGACCCCCGTGACCCCTCTGAGCACGGACGACCCGACCATCGGTCGTTTGGTGTCAGACGCGAGTCGAGACATCTCCAGCCTGATCAGGAACGAGATCGCGCTCGCCAAGTCTGAGCTCAAGATCAGCGTCAAGGCTGGCGGCACCGGTGTGGGCCTCTTCGGAGCCGCGGCGTTCCTTGGACTGCTGGCGATCATCATGTTGTCAATCGCCTTCGCGTACTTCATCCACCTGGCCGGGCTCGACCTTGCCTGGTGCTTCCTGATCGTCTTCGGGGCCTACCTACTGCTGGCCGCGCTCCTGGTGTTCGTCGGGGTCATGAAGGTCAAGCAGGTCCGTCCCCCCGCACGCGCCATCCACCAGGCGCAGGAAACCAAGCAACTCCTCAGCCGGAGTTAGCCGACACGGTGCCGATAACGCCGGACAGCAACAGTCCCATCGAGATCCCGGGGCCCTGGCAGCACAGGTACGTCGCCGCCAACGGGGCCCGGTTTCACGTTGCCGAGTCCGCTCCCCGGGATGCAAACGATCCTCCGCTCGTCGTACTGCTCCATGGTTTTCCTGAGTTCTGGTGGTCCTGGCGCGACCAGTTGCCGGTGCTCGCCGAACAGGGGTATCGCGCAGTAGCGATGGACCTCCGGGGTTACGGCGGGTCCGACAAGACGCCCCGCGGATACGACCCGATCACGCTTGCCCAAGACGTTGCCGGAGTGATCAAGGCCCTCGGCGAGCGCTCGGCAATCGTGGTGGGCCACGGTTGGGGCGGGTACGTCGCCTGGGTGGTCGCCGCACTCCATCCGCGAGAGGTCTCAGCTCTTTGTGTCGTCTCCGCACCACACCCTCGGGTGATGCTGAGAAATCTTCGCCCCGGCAACCGGGTCGGTGCTCTGGCACACGTCCTCGCCATGCAGGTCCCGATGCTCCCCGAACGCAAGCTCGCCAACCCGAACAGCGGATACCTGCGCTCACATCTGCGGGACTGGAGCGGCCCCGACTCGTCGTTCCCTGACACCGACACCGTTGCGAAATACCAGGCTGCGCTCACGATCTGGCCCGCCCCGCACTGCGCACTGGAGTACCACCGCTGGTTGTTCCGCTCGCGGCTGCGCGCGGACGGACGGCACTTCAACCAGTTGATGGAGCGGCCTGTGAACCAACCGGTCTTCTCCATTCATGGAGACCACGACCCGGCATTGCCTGCAGGCACGGACTGCCGTTCAGAGCATCTGGTGACCGGAGATTTCCGAAGGCAGCCGATGGCAGGTGCCGGACATTTTCCGCACGAAGAACAGCCACACGTGTTCAACGACGTACTGCTGTCGTGGCTTCGAGACCTTCCGCGCACGCCCTGAAACCGGCCGTCGCGTCAGGCGCAGTCGCCGGTGCCCACTGTGTCGTCACTCGTGATGCCCTGCGCGGCGCCCTGGGCCACCTGTGCGGCGGTGATCGCGTAGCCGGTGTCATGGTCAGTCACCGACGCCGCGAAGATCACGCCGAGCACGTCACCATCCTCCGACACCAAAGGACCACCGGAGTTTCCCGGCCGAACCAGCGAGCGGATCGAGAAAACCTCGCGGACAACCGTGCCGTTTCCGTAGATGTCGGGGCTGCGGAGTCGCTGCTCTCCGCGGATCCGGGCGGCCTGGACGTTGTACGGGCCGTCGTTCGGATAACCGAGAACGGCCGCGGAGTCACGGGGTTCGCCGCCCTTGTCGAACTGCAGGAACGGGCGGTTCACTCCGTCGACGGCCAGCACCGCGATGTCGAGGTCGGGGTTGTAGTACACGACCTCTCCCGGGACCTCTTCCTCACCGACAAGAACGGTCGGGTTGTCGACGCCGGCAACGACGTGCGCGTTGGTCATCACGCGGTCGGGTGAGTAGAGGAACCCGGTCCCCTCGACACCTCGGCCGCAGTCGTTCTCGCCCCGGACCTTGAGCACGCTCGCCGCGGCGTCACGAACATCGGGGTCCCTGCCGATAGTTCCCGGCGGCGGCCCGACGTTGATGATTCGCTCCGGTGCGAACGGCTCGAGGTAGCGGGGGAAGAAGCTCGACCCCACCACTTCGTTGAACGCCTGCAACACCTGGTCGGCCTCGCCCGGCATCACCGAGTCGACCGTCGACAGGACAGCCGAGGAACGTACCTGCTTGCTGATGGTCGGCAGTGCGGCGCCACTCACCGCGACGCCGAGTGCCCAGGCGACGACGAGCACGGCCGCCGTACTTAACACCGCTCCGCCGACGGCGTCGAGTGCGCGGGCCGGTTGCCAGGTGATCCGGTCGCGGAGCCGGGCGCCGGCGAACTGAAGGATCGCCTGGCCGAAGGACGCGCAGATGAGTACGACGGCTAGGGCGCCGAGCGACACCCATAGCGACGGCTCCACGTCATCGAGCAGCAGGGGGGCAAGCCAGATCCCGATCAGACCACCGAGCAGCAGACCTGACGTCGCGAAGGCGCCGGCGATGAACCCTTGCCAATAGCCGGAGACCGCGTAAGCAAGTGCGATCAGCACGAGCACCCAGTCGAGGAAGTTCACCAGCGCGTCCTCACAGATCTCGGAAGTTCGTGTTCGGCTTCGGGCCCGTTGCCGAAGCCTCATCGGGAACGGTCAGCATATGTCCGGGCAGCTCCCGCATCACGCTTGCGTCCCACGGCCGCGTCCAGCCGACGAAGTCGAACAGCCGGGAGATGATCCCGGCCGTGAAGCCCCACAGAATCAGATCCTTGTCGTCACCGATCAAGAACCCGGGGCCCTTCCAGCCAGACGGGTGCCGTACCGAGATCCGGTGCTGTGGGTCGAGGAGCTCCTCGACCGGCACCCGGTAGACCGCGTGCACCTCCCGGGGGTCGACCGCTGCCACCGCGCACTCCTCCCGCCACCAACCCAGCACTGGCGTGACGGCAAAGTTGCTGGGCGGAAGCCACAACTCGGGCAGCGTCGCGAATACGTCCACGCCGGTCGGGTCGAGCCCGGTCTCCTCCTGGGCTTCACGCAATGCGGTCGCTTGCGGGGATCCGTCGTTCTCGTCGGTGGAGCCACCGGGAAAGGACACCTGCCCCGGATGTGAGCGCATGTCGTGCGCGCGTTCGGTGAGGAGTACGTCGGGGCCGTTCGCGCCCTCACCGAACAAGATGAGGACGGCGCCTCGTCGGGCGATCGATCCCTCCGGTGGCACGAACCTGGTCAGCTCATCGACCGTGACGTCCGCGGCGCCGCGCCGGATCGGCTCCAGCCAATCCGGAAGCGGGAGATGCCCCGGCTGGTCGGCGGGCGGCATCGAAGGACGGTCGGGCACGTGAACGAGCCTACCGAGCATCAGACAGTGTGACGGCGAGGTGTTCCTCGACCAGGTTCCGCAGTTGGTCGTAGGAACGGATCGCGACGTACTCGATGTGCGTCACCGTGCCGTCGCGGTCGACGAACACCACAGCGGGAAGCCCGCGGACCCTGAACGGGACGCGCAGCGCCGCACCCGGATCGGCGAGCAGCGGATAGGTAACGCCGATCTCCGCGGCCAGCTCGAGGGCAGCCTTAGGTTGGGTGTCCTGATAGTCCACACCGAGCACGTCGAGCTCGTCGGCCGCCTCGTCGTGCAGTCGCTGGTAGAAGGGCAGCTCCGTGCGGCACGGACCGCACCACTGCGCCCACAGGTTGATCACCAGTGGCCCGCGAAGCGTGTTGAGATCCACGTCGGGCCCACCGCCAAGACAAGGCAGGGTCACTTTCGGCATGCCGTCGTCGACGGTCCCGTCACCCGATCCGGGCTCGCACGGCTCAACCTCGGCCTTCTTCTTGAGTGCACGCAGTTCTGCGGTGTCCACGTCGACCTTGGTCTCGAACATGCCGCCGGAGCTCCGAGACGTGTCCAGACCGGTCGCGTTGCTGTTCCCACACGCAGCTAGGGCAGCAAGTAGTGCGACGGTCGCGGCGACCGTCGTACGCCTGCGCGTTTTGTTGGGAAGCGTCACGCGCGACCCTCCGTGCGCACGAGCTTCGCTGACGTCTCCGGATCGGTCGGCCCCTCGCCGTACGACGGGCACCAGCGTGCGACCGGGCAGGAACCACACGCAGGGTTACGTGCATGACAGACCCGGCGGCCATGCCAGATCAGGTGGTGGGACAGCATCGTCCAGTCCTTCTTCGCAAACAGCGCGCCGACCTCGTGCTCGGCCTTCACCGGGTCGGTCTCCGCGGTCCACCCGAACCGCCGCGCCAGCCGTCCGAAATGCGTGTCCACAGTGATCCCCGGGACGCCGAACGCGTTGCCCAGCACCACATTCGCGGTCTTCCGGCCCACTCCGGGGAGGGCCACGAGGTCGTCGAGGCGACCGGGCACCTGCCCGTCGTGCTTCTCGACCAACGCGTGGGAGAGTTTCAGCAATGACTCGGTCTTGGCCCGGAAGAACCCGGTCGACACGATGATCTGCTCGAGCTGCTCTCGTTCGGCGCCAGCCATCGCAACCGCATCGGGGTACGCGGCGAACAACGCGGGCCGGATCGCGTTCACCCGTTTGTCGGTGGTTTGCGCCGACAGGACCGTCACCACGAGCAGCTCGAAGGCGTTGTCGAAGTCGAGTTCGCACTGCGCGTCAGGGTAAGTTTCGGCGAGGACCCTGTCGATTTTTCGGGCGCGACGCACTAGCGAGGTGTCAGGCACGAGGACAGCCTACGGGGCATTTCACACTGTCCCTTTGGCGAAATAGCACGGTGATGGGCCAGACTGTGAGATGAACCACCGCCGGGCAGAGCGCCCAGGTGTTGACGAGAGGAAACTCGTGGATAACGACGTGCTACGTCAAGCACCGCTTTTCAGTGCGCTCGACGACGAGGCGGCGACTGCGCTGCGCGCATCGATGGCCGATACACGACTGCGTCGCGGCGACGTGCTGTTCCATGAGGGCGACGAGGGCGACAAGCTCTATGTCGTCATCGACGGCAAGGTCAAACTCGGTCGTACCTCCTCCGACGGCCGCGAGAACCTCCTGGCGATTCTCGGCCCCGGTCAGATGTTCGGCGAGCTCTCGCTGTTCGACCCGGGCCCGCGCTCGGCCACCGTTACCGCGGTCACCGACACGACGTTCTCCTCGCTTTCGCACGAGGACCTGCTGCGCTGGCTCGACGGCCGCCCCGGTGTCGCCCGCGGACTTCTCACCCAGCTCGCCGGTCGCCTGCGGAAGGCCAACGACGTGGTGGCCGACCTGGTCTTCTCCGACGTGCCCGGACGTGTCGCCAAGGCGCTGCTCGACCTCGCCGACCGGTTCGGCCGCAGCGCCGACGACGGCGTGCACGTGCACCACGATCTCACCCAGGAAGAGCTGGCGCAGCTCGTCGGCGCCTCTCGCGAGACGGTCAACAAGGCACTCGCCGACTTTGTGTCGCGCGGCTGGATGCGGCTTGAGCCGCGCTCGGTCGTGATCATGGACATCGAGCGGCTCAGCCGCCGGGCCCGCTGAACCCTGCCTCGTCGTGCGGGAGCAGGTGGGCGAGTTGGGCGCGCACCGACAGCTCGGCGGCTCCCCACAACACCGGGTCCACGTCGACGTACACCTTCTCGACGATCGCGCGGGCCAGGTCTCCACGCTCGACGTCATGCGTCCCGGAAGGCGTACCGGAAGGCGATTCGGATGACGTCAGCTCGCGAAGCGCCTCACGAACCTGCTCGAGTCGTTGCTTGCGGTGCGCCAGGTAGTAGTCGAGTACCCCGAGTGCGTCATCGATGACCGGTCCATGGCCGGGCCAAACGCTCGTCAGCTCTCGCGCCTCGGCCAGCGCATGCAGCCGGTTCAACGAGTCGAGGTAGGCACCGAGCCGTCCATCGGGGTGCGCCACCACCGACGTACCCCTGCCCAACACGGTGTCCCCGGTCAGCACCGCCCGCTCGGCCGGCAGCACGAATGACAGCGAGTCCGACGTGTGACCGGGCGTCGCTAGGACGCGTATCTCGAGGCCGTCCACCTCGACCACGTCCCCATCGCCGAGACCCTCGCCGCCGAGCCGGTGCCCGGGATCCAGAGCGCGCACGCCGCACCCCATCCGCTCCGCGAACGTCCGCGCGGCCTCGGAGTGATCCGCGTGACCATGCGTGAGGAGTACGACGGCCACGGGGCCCGCCTCGTCGGCGACGGCGTCGAGGTGCGTCACGATCTCAGGACCGGGATCGACCACGACCGAGCGAGCCGCACCTGGCTCGCGCAGCACCCACGTGTTCGTGCCGTCCAGAGTCATCATGTTCGCGTTCGGAGCGAGTAGGCAGGTCGCACGCTCGCCAAACCTGCCGCCGGACCACGAGGTCATGACCGGATCCGAGCGCTGATCTGCGCGACGAGATCGACCAGGCGGTCGGGGAGCGTGAGGTAGGCGCTGTCGCCGTCGATCTGCGCCGAGGGCTCGATAGGGGTCAGGTCCTTCGCCCCCGCCGCCGCCAGTGCGTCGGCCGGCGTCGCGCAGTCGTACAGCTCCATGCAGGTGCAGTACGTCGGCGGCATCATCAACATGTCACCCGCATCGACCGCGGAGATTGCGTCGCGCACCGATAGCCACGTGGTCTCGTCGGACTCGGTGGAGACATCTCGGGTGCGCTGGCCGGGGGGCAGTTCGGCGACGAAGAACCAGGCACGGAAACGTCGCGGCTCGAACACGGGTGTGAGCCAGGATCCCCATACCCGTAACAGATCTGTGCGCAGTTTCAGGCCCCGCTGCTGAAGGAAGTCCGTGAACGACAGCTCCCGCGCCTCGAGCCGGCGACGGTCATCCTCCCAGTCCTCCGCGGTGGTGTCCTCGACGATCGTGTCGTCGGTGGGACCGGCGAACAGCACGCCCGACTCCTCGAACGTCTCCCGCACCGCAGCACACACCAGCGCCCTCGCCACGGACTCGTCGGTGCCCAGCAATGCAGCCCACTCGGAAGGAGTCGGACCCACCCAGTCGACCTCGTGGTCGAAGTCGCGGGGGTCGACACCCCCTCCCGGAAAGACACACATGCCGGCCGCGAATGTCATGTCGACGTGCCGTCGCAGGAGGTAGACCTCCAGCGATCCGGCCGCATCCGATCCCGCCGCATCCCTGGGGCCAGGTCGGGTCAGCACAACGGTCGAGGCGTTGCGCGGCTCCGCCGGTGTCCGGGAGCCATCAGCGTACGCCTTCACCTGTTCAAGCATGTGCGAGGGCAGCCTCGTCCTGGGGTCCATCAGACCTCGACGAGAAGCTCGACCTCGACAGGGGCGTCCAGCGGCAACACCGAAACCCCGACGGCAGAACGCGCATGCCGGCCGATCTCGCCGAAGACCTCACCGAACAGCTCTGAGGCACCGTTGGCCACACCGGGCTGGCCGGTGAAGTCAGGCGTCGACGCCACGAACGCAACGACCTTGACGATCCTCTTGATCTTCGACAGGTCACCGACCTCGGCGCGCACCGCAGCGATCGCGTTCAGCGCGCACTGACGCGCGCATTCGACGGCCTGCTCGGCGGTGATGTCCCCACCCACCTTGCCCGTCGCGATCAGCTGACCGTCGCGCATCGGCAGCTGGCCCGACGTGAAGATGTAGTTCCCCGTGCGCACGGCGGGGAGGTACACCGCGACTGGAGTGGCGACCTCGGGGACTGCGAGACCGAGTTCCGCGAGGCGCTCTTCAGGGGTGGTCACTGCTTCTCGCGCTTGAAGTAGGCAACGAGGTTCTCCGGGTTCATCCCCGGAACCACCTGCACCAACTGCCAGCCGTCCTCGCCGAAGTTGTCGAGGATCTGCTTGGTTGCGTGCACGAGCACTGGAGCCGTCATGTATTCCCATTTCGTCATACTCGCGAGCCTAGCCGCATCCGCGAAGTTGCCAGAAGCCACCATTCCTGCGACAGCCCAGAGGCCGGCGAGGTCGGTAGGTTGACGGGGTGGAAGACCGTGATGTGTTGACGCGTGCGTCGGAGCTGCCTGATGCCGTGCTGAGGTACGGCGACCATGGCGACGCGGTCATCGACGTCCATCTACCGCCACGAAGACTGCCGCGAAGCGATGGCGAACCTCGAGGGGCGAGCCCGCTCATCGTTCTGATTCACGGCGGCTTCTGGCACGCCGACTACGACCGCTTACACATGCGGCCGCTCGCCAACGCACTCGCAGCGGAAGGTTTCGTGGTGGCCAGCCCCGAGTACCGCCGGGTCGGGGGCACCGGCGACCTCGCGGGCGGATGGCCGACCACGTTCGACGACATCTCCACAGTGATGGGGTCCCTGCCCCGCCTCCTGGGCGGGCTAGGCGTCGAAGCCGAGCGCACCACGGTGATGGGCTTCTCCGCCGGGGGTCACCTGGCGTTGTGGCTGGCCAACGAGCCGCACTCCGTGGACAACGTGATCGGGCTCGCCCCGGTGGGTGACCTGCGCGCCGCCGCCGAGGCGCATCTGGGAGACGACGCCGTGAACGCGCTGCTCGGCGGCTTCCCGTCGGAGGTCCCGGACAGGTACAACGCGGCCGACCCCGCCGCCCGGCTGAAGAGCAGGCCGTCGTGCGACGTGGTTGTGATCCACGGGGCTGACGACAACATCGTGCCCGTCGACAACTCTCGCGGACTGCGCGCCAAGCATCCTTTCGTCGTGATGCACGAGCTCGAGGGCATCGAGCACTTCGCCCTCATCGACCCGCTGTCCCCGGCTTGGCCGGTGGTCCGCGCCGCCGTGGCGACGGACTCGACCGACCTCGGCTGACCGGGCCGAGATGAGTTGAGTGAGAGGCTGGACCCATGCCGCGCATCACCCACCCCCACAGGAAGATCGCGATCGTCGGCGCCGGTCCGGCCGGTACGACGCTCGCCCTGGGGCTGCTCCAGCACGGGTACGACGTCACACTCGTGTCCGATCGGACTGCCGAGGAGATCCGCACCGGCTACGTGATGTCGAGCCAGATCACGTTCGAGTCGGCCCTCGAGGTGGAGACGTTGCTCGGCATCTCGGACCTGCTGCCCACGGCACCGCCGATCGAAGCGATGTCTTACGACACGACCCGGCGGGACGGTTCGACGACCTCATTCCGGACGCGCATGCAGGCACCGGCACGGTCCATCGACCAACGGCTCAAGCTCCCTCTCGTGATGGAGGCCATCGAACGGCTCGGCGGCAAGATCGTGGTCAGGAACGCTGACGTCGCAGACGTCGACGACCTGGCGAGGACACATGACCTGGTGGTCGTCTCGACGGGTCGTGGCGGGCTCACCTCACTGTTCGAGATCGACCCTGCGCGCTCGCCGTACCCCGCACCCCAACGTGTCGCGTCGCTGACCTACCTGCGCGGCGTTGCTCGCGATCCGCTCGGACCGGCGGTGCGCTACCACTCGGTCGAGGGTGTCGGCGAGTGCTTCACCTGTCCCGCGCTCACCGTGGACGGGCCGTGCGACATCTTCGTGGTAGAGGGAGTGCTCGGCGGACCGCTCGACTGCTGGGACGACGTCGACACTCCAGAGGAACATCGCGATCGGTTCGCGAGCGTGCTGGCCGAGCACTTCCCCGCCGAGTGGCTGCGCCTCGTCGACGGCTGGTCGCTCGTCGACGAAAGTTCGGTGCTGAGCGGCCGGATCCCTCCGGTGGTACGGCGGCCCGTCGGCTCGCTCCCGTCGGGTGCTCATGTCCTTGGGATGGCCGACGTCGTCGTGCTCAATGACCCGGTGACCAGCCAGGGTTCGAACAACGCGATCAAGTCAGCGTCGTTCTACCTCGAGGCGATCACCGCGCATCAAGGCGACTTCGACGCCGCGTGGATGCGTCGTACCTTCGACAACTTCTGGCGTGGCTGGGCCCAATGGGCAACGGCGTGGACTAACTCGTGGCTGCAGCCTGCCGCCGCACACCAGCGCAAAGTGATCGACGCGGCGGCGGACCATCCGGGCATCGCCGCGCAGATCGCTGCCGGATTCGATGATGCGCGGCTGTTCAGCCCCTGGTGGTTCTCAGCCGACGCGGCCGAGGCGTTCATCGACGAGCAGGTGGCCGCCGAGGGGGCACGCTTCGACCCGTCCGACTTGCGACGGGCACTTGGGCAATACGCCACGGGCGTCACCGTCGTCACGACCGAGGATGCGGGCGGTCGGCGCTGGGCGATGACCGCCAACTCGTTTACCTCGGTGTCGATCAACCCGCCGCTGGTGCTGTGGGCAGCTACCAAGACGTCCCCTTCCCTGCCGGCGTTTCGTGACGCGAGCCATTTCGCGGTGAATGTGCTCGCCTCGGATCAGCACCACCTGTCACGGCAGTTCTCGACATCGGGCGCGGAGAAGTTCGAAGGGGTCCACCTGGTACCCGCCGAGCAGGTCGCCACCCCTGTTACTGGGGACATGACGCACCCACCGCTGCTCGAGGGGACCGTCGCGCACTTCGTCTGCCGAACGACCCAGGAGGTCGACGCGGGCGACCACGTGATCTTCATCGGCGAGATCGAGTCGTACGACGCACTCGGTGGCGAGCCGTTGGTGTTCCACTCGGGCTCCTACCGCCTCGCCACCAAGCACCCCGACCTCTGATCTCGGACCGTTGCCCGTTTGACGACACCTCTCGAGCGCTAGAGCAACGCGGGTTCGGTCTTGGCGCGAACGTCTTCCTCGGTGACACCGGGTGCGCACTCGACGAGCTTCAAGCCGTCGGGCGTGACATCGATGACCGCCAGGTCGGTGATGATCCGCTGCACGACCCTGAGACCGGTGTATGGCAGGGAACACTCTTCGACGATCTTGTACGAACCGTCCTTGGCGACATGCTCCATCAGCACGATCACCCGTTTGGCGCCGTGGACCAGGTCCATCGCGCCACCCATGCCCTTGATCATCTTCCCGGGGATGGTCCAGTTCGCGATGTCACCGGCTGCCGAGACCTGCATCGCACCCAGGATCGCGGCGTCGATCTTGCCGCCCCGGATCATTCCGAACGACGTCGCGGAGTCGAAGAACGACGCGCCGTTGCGCAGGGTCACCGTCTCCTTCCCTGCGTTGATCAGGTCCGCGTCCTCCTCGCCGTCGACGGGGTAGGCACCGACCCCGAGGATCCCGTTCTCCGACTGCAGCACCAGCTCCACGTCGTCGTCGACGTAGTTCGGCACCATCGTCGGCAGGCCGATCCCGAGGTTCACGTAACTGCCATCAGTCAGCTCCGACGCCGCCCGCGCGGCCATTTCCTCACGACTCCATCCAGCCATCAGACGTCCCCTCCGTCGGTCTCCACAGGTGCATCCTCTCGGGGTCGCACGGTTCGCCTCTCGATCCGCTTGTCGGCCGCCTGCTCGGGGGTCAGCGCCACCACTCGCTTCACGAACACACCCGGGGTGTGCACATCGTTGGGGTTGATCTCGCCGGGTTCGACGAGATGCTCGACCTCGGCGATGGTCACCCTCCCGCACATCGCGGCCAGCGGGTTGAAGTTCCGTGCGGAGTCCCGATACACGAGATTGCCGTGCCGGTCACCCTTCCACGCACGTACGAGAGCGAAGTCCGCCACGATCGCCTCCTCGAGCACGTAGTCCTGCGCACCCTCGGCCGTTCCGAACGAGCGAACCTCCTTCGGCGGCGAGGACAGTACGACGTTGCCGGCGGCGTCGTACTTCCACGGCAGACCACCGTCCGCCACCTGGGTCCCGACACCGGTCGCGGTGAAGAACGCGGGGATGCCGGAACCACCCGCACGCATCCGCTCCGCCAATGTGCCCTGCGGGGTCAGCTCCACCTCGAGCTCACCGGACAGATATTGCCGCGCGAACTCCTTGTTCTCTCCCACGTACGACGAGATCATCCGGCGGATCCGCTTGTTGAACAGCAACCTGCCCAGGCCCCACTCGTCGACGCCGCAGTTGTTGGACACCGCCTCGAGCTCGTCAGCACCCTGCTCCAACACGGCCTCGATCAACACACTTGGAATCCCGCACAACCCGAAACCGCCCACCGCGAGCGTGGATCCGCTCCCGACGTCGGCAACGGCCTCAGCGGCACTGGCCACGACCTTGTCCACGAACGTCCTCCTTCAGCACATTCCGTCCGGATCGAACGTCCGCACGGCCAACCCTTGCGATCCTAGCCACGTCGCCACGGGCAGGCGGTGGCCCACCGGAACCGGCCCAAGTAGGCTCCGTCCCGTGGCATCTCAAACTGCACATCAGACCGACTGGGACAGTGTTCGACTTCACGTGGTCACCGGCAAGGGCGGCACCGGAAAGACCACGGTGGCAGCCGCTCTGGCCCTGGCCCTCGCCTCGAGTGGCAAATGCGTCTTGCTGTGCGAGGTGGAAGGAAGACAGGGCATCGCCCAGCTCTTCGACGTGCCGCCGCTTCCCTATCAGGAACGGCGGATCGCCAGCGGTCCGGCAAACGGTGGCGACGTCTACGCACTCGCGATCGACGCGGAGTCCGCACTGCTGGAGTACCTCGCGATGTACTACCACCTCGGCCGTGCCGGCAAGGCGCTCGACCGGTTCGGCGTGATCGACTTCGCAACCACGATCGCCCCCGGCGTGCGCGACGTACTCCTGACTGGCAAGGTCTACGAAGCCGCGCACCGTAACAAGCGGAGCAAGAACGCCCGTCACTACGACGCGATCGTGCTCGACGCTCCTCCGACGGGACGGATCGCCCGGTTCCTCAACGTCAACCACGAGCTTGCGGGTCTGGCCAAGGTTGGTCCCATCCGGAGTCAGGCGGACACCGTGACAACACTGCTTCAGTCGCCCCGCACCGCCGTGCACCTGGTCACCGTGCTCGAGGACATGCCGGTTCAGGAGACCGCGGACGGGATCGAGGCCCTGCAGGCCGCCAAGCTTCCCGTCGGTGGCGTGATCGTCAACATGGTTCGTCGCGAGGAGTTGGACGAGACCGCTCGTGACCAGGCGATCCGCGGAAAGCTCCCCAGGAAGCTGATCGAGGAAGACCTGGCACGAGCATGGGTCGAACCCACCAAAACGCTCGTGGACGGTCTGCTCAGCGAAGCCAGGGAGCACGCCGAACGACGAGCACTCGAGGACGAGCAGCGCACGTACGTCGGGGAGCTCGACGTGCCTACCTACGAGCTGCCACGGCTTTCGGACGGGATCGACCTCGGCGGGCTGTACGAGCTCGCCGCAGACCTTTGCGAGCAGGGGATGGCATGAGTAAGACAATCCGACCCAGTGCGCGCATTGGACCGCTCGCGGCCAAGCCCGACACGACAGTTCAGCTCGATGTCGATGCGCTTCTCGATGACCCGGGCACGAACATCATTGTCTGCTGCGGTTCCGGTGGGGTCGGCAAGACGACCACGTCGGCAGCACTCGCGCTGAGGGCAGCCGAACGTGGACGCAAGGTGGTCGTGCTGACCATCGACCCGGCCCGCCGGTTGGCGCAGTCGATGGGAATCGAGGTGCTCGACAACACCCCCCGTCCCGTCCCGGGTGTGCACCAGGCCGCCGAGGGCAGCCTCGACGCGATGATGCTCGACATGAAACGGACCTTCGACGAGGTTGTGCAGAGTCAGGCGACCCCGGAAAAGGCGTCCCAGATCCTGGCGAACCCCTTCTACCAGGCGCTGTCGAGCTCCTTCGCCGGGACGCAGGAGTACATGGCCATGGAAAAGCTCGGCCAGTTGCGCAAGGACGCACTCAAGACCGGGCGATGGGACCTGATCATCGTGGACACTCCCCCTTCACGGTCGGCACTGGACTTCCTCGACGCGCCGGAACGGCTCTCGAACTTCCTCGACGGGCGGTTTATTAAAGTCATGATGGCGCCCGCGAGGGGACCCGCCCGGCTGCTCAGCGCTGGGCTCAGCATGGTGACGAACGCACTCACGAAGATCCTCGGCGCCCAGGTGCTCAAGGACATGCAGACGTTCGTCGCGGCATTCGACACCTTGTTCGGCGGTTTCCGTCAGCGGGCAACGAAGACTTTCGAGGTGCTCCAGGCAACGGAGACCGCGTTCCTGGTTCTCGCAGCACCCGAGCCGGATGCGCTGCGAGAGGCGGCGTACTTCGTCGAGCGACTCAAGGAGGAGCGGATGCCGCTCGCCGGGCTGATCGTGAATCGTGCGAGCCGGGTGCCCATGGGCACCCTGTCCGGGGATCAGGCGATGGCGGCTGCCGAGAATCTGAGCACGACGTACGACGCGGACGGTTCGAGCGGGATCACCGCCGGATTGCTCCGGCTGCACGCCGATCGCGTCCGGATCATGGCGCGCGAGTCGCGCTTACGGCAACGGTTCACGGCGGCACATCCCGATGTCCCGACCGCAGTGATACCGGCCCTGTCGACCGACGTACACGACCTTGACGGGTTGCGGCTGATCGGCGAGCTGCTGGCGGGCTGACGCCCCGCCGTTCACCTAGGCAGTGACCGAGGCCATCGTCTGGATCGAGACCGCGACGGTGTGGTCTTCCTTGGCCGTCTCGAGCAGGAGGCGCCACGAGGTGACATTGGGACGCTTACGAAGGAGGGCACGGCGTTCGCGCTCGGTCATCCCGCCCCAGACTCCCCACTCGATCTCGTTGTCGAGTGCTTCGGAGAGGCATTCCGTGCGAACGGGGCATCCCGCGCACAGTTGCTTGGCGCGGTTCTGCGCGGCTCCCCGCACGAAAAGTTCGTCAGGTCGCGTCTGGTGGCACAGTGCCTTCGTCGCCCAGTCTTCGTTCCACGTCATCGTGTTGCTCCCTCCGAGATGACGCCCGCAACTTTCAGCGGGTCAGATGTCAATCCCCACCCACGAAGGTAAAGAGTTATTAAGCCGCGAAACAGACACAGAGGGAGCAAATTGGAGTAGTCCGATATGACTACTCATCTCGACCATTCGGCCCGTCGCCGCCTCATTTCGGCGGGAAGCCGTGTGACAAGGAGGTTACCGCGGGACGCGTGGGAAAACGTGGTAGTTCCGACATAGTCCTTTCGGGCCATCCCCCTCATTCACGTACTCTTGTCACCATGTCTGCACGCAGAGACGACCGTCTCGGGTTCTTCAGCGTCCTGTCCCATCTCGGGGTCATGGTCGCTGTTTCTGCCGTTATGGGTGTCCTCGTGGCCGGCCTCGTCATCCCCTTCGCGGGTGTGGCCGGGCTCGGCACCCGGTCCGTGGCAGATGGGATGCGAAGCCTGCCGGCTGAGCTGACCGCGGAGCCGCTGTCCGAGCGCACCCGCGTCCTCGCAAAGGATGGCAGCCTACTGGCCACGTTCTACGACCAGAACCGAGTCAACGTACGGCTCAAGGACGTCGCCCCGGTCATGCAGGACGCGATGGTGGCGATCGAGGACTACCGCTTCTACGGCCATGGTGCGCTCGACCTCAAAGGCACGCTTCGTGCGTTCATCACCAACCAGGCGAGCGCAGGGGTCGTCCAGGGTGGGTCATCGATCACCCAGCAGATGGTGAAGATGACGCTCGTGAGTCAAGCCGACACGGTGGAAGAGCAGGCAGCCGCCACTGCGGAGACCTACGAACGCAAGCTCAACGAACTCCGCTACGCCATCGCGTTCGAGCAGAAGTACGACAAGGACTGGATCCTTGAGCGCTACCTCAACATCGCGTACTTCGGAGACGGCGCCTACGGCATCGAGGCGGCTGCGCGCCACTACTTCTCCACGTCCGCCAAGCGCTTGAACCTGCGACAGGCGGCACTGCTCGCCGGGCTGGTGAAGAACCCAACCGGGTACGACCCGACGAACGACGCGGATCGGGCCATGGAGCGCCGCAACCTGGTCCTCGACCGGATGGCTGAGCTCAACGTGATCTCGCAGTCCGAGGCTGTCGCCGCCATGGACAAGAAGCTGGGCGTCAGGACCACCCCGACGCGCAACGGGTGCGTCTCATCGAGTGCCCCTTTCTTTTGCGACTACGCGATCCGCTACCTGCTTTCGGACCCTGATCTGGGCAAGACCGTGGAACGCCGCCGACAGCTGCTCAACTCCGGCGGGCTCACGGTGCAAACCACGCTCGACCCCAGAATGCAGCGAGCGGCCAACACGTCGGTGACCAGCCATGTGTATCCGACCGACCGAGCGATCGGTGCGTTGGCGATGGTGGCGCCGGGCACCGGCGAGGTGCGTGCACTCGCGCAGTCACGCCCGATGGGAAACAACGCGAAGGCCGGCGAGACCTACCTGAACTACGTCGTACCCGAGAAGTATGGCGATGCGAATGGATTCCAGGCCGGTTCGACTTTCAAGGTCTTCGTGCTCGCAGCCGCCATCAAACAGGGCATCTCGTTGTCGACCCAGATCAACTCCCCTAACGAGGTGTTCCTGCCGGTCAGCGACTTCAAGAAATGCGACGGCAACATCAGGGGCACCGACATCTGGAGTCCCGAGAACTCCACGGGGTCGGGGACTTTCGACCTGTACACCGGTACGCAGCAGTCCGTGAACACATTCTTTGCGCAGCTCGAGTTGCGCACCGGCCTGTGCGAGCCAGCCACGCTCGCCAGGGAGATGGGGATCAACGTTCCGGACGAGCAGGTGTTCGCCCCCTTCACTCTCGGGGTCACCGACACCGACCCGCTGTCGATGGCTGGCGCCTATGCGACGTTTGCCGCCCGCGGCCTCAACTGCGAGAACCGTCCAATCACGGAGATCTTGAACAGCAGGGGGAATGTGCTCAAGGAGTACCCGAAGAGCTGCGAGCAGGTGATGCCCAACGACGTCGCCGACGCGGTGAACGACATCCTTCGCGGAGTCCAGGAGTCAGGCGGTTTCGGCAACCTGGCAGGCCTCGCCCTCGACCAGGTCTCCGCCGGCAAAACCGGAACTATCGACGCGAACATGGCCGTCTGGTTCGTGGGATACACCCCGAACCTTGCCGCCGCTGCGATGATCGCCGGCGCCGACAGACAGGGCAACTGGAAGACCCTCAACGGGCAGGTCGTCGGTGGCAGCTACATCTCGAGTGCCTTCGGCAGCACGCAGGCGGGCCCGATCTGGGGCGACGCGATGAAGGTGGTCCAGCAGTGGCTACCAGACCTGGACTTCATGTCGCCCGACCCGAGAACCATCAAGGGCCAGACCGTCACCGTGCCGAACGTCTACGGCTACGACCCTCAGCGTGCGGCCCGGATCCTTCGCGACGCGGGCCTGTTCCCGACGATCGGCGCGTTGGTCGACTCCAGCAACTCCTACGGCACCGTGGCCTACCTGAGTCCCGGCTCCGGGACCGAGGTCGGGTCCGGCAGCAGCATCACCATCTACATCTCCGACGGCAGCCCTTACGTGGCACCGGCACCGCAACCAAAGCCTTCACCGACCCCCTCCCCGGACGGCGGTGGCGGTGGTGGTGGCGGCGGCGGCAACGGCGGCGGTCCCAAACCGCGCCGCTAGCTGAGCTGTCGACGTACCTCTGCGGCAACCGCGCCACCATCGGCCCGGCCTTTGACCTGAGGCTGGATGACGCCCATCACCTTGCCCAGCGCCCGCATGCCCTCGTCGAGGACACCGAGCTGGGCGATCGCGGAGGTGACCAGGTCCGCGATCTCCTGCTCACCGAGCTGTGCCGGCAGGTAGACCGCGATCACCTCTGCCTCGGAACGCTCCTTCGCGGCCATCTCGGTCCGGCCGGCCTCCTCGAAGGCCTCGGCGGCCTCACGGCGCTTCTTGGCCTCCGCGCTGAGCACACCGATCACGTCCTCGTCGGTCAGCACCTTCGCCTGCTTGCCTGCCACCTCGGCGTTCGTGATGGACGTCAGCACCATCCTCAGGGTCGACGAACGCGACGCGTCGCGAGCCTTGATGGATGCGGTCAGATCAGTGCGCAGGCGGTCCTTGAGGTCACTCATGAAGTCATTGTGGCAGCCTTGTCGGATGCGACCTGGACAGAGCGCCGCCACTCGAGCCCTCAGCAGAACCGTGGGGCTGGGAGCATTGGCCTGTGCGGCCGGTCTGGCGTACGCCGCCGGGGTGGAGGCCCGCTCATTCGTCCTGCGTCGCGTCGATCTCCCGATCCTTCCGGCAGGACATGAACCGCTCCGGGTCCTGCACCTCAGCGACCTGCACCTGACGCCGGGGCAGACCAAGAAGCAGAGCTGGGTGCGCAGCCTTGGCACTCTCGAGCCGGATCTGGTGGTCAACACCGGCGACAACCTGGCGCACATGGAATCGGTCCCCGTCGTCCTCGACGCCCTCGACGGTCTGCTGCGAGCGCCCGGAGTGTTCGTGCTCGGCTCCAACGACTACTACGCGCCGTCCGTTCGCAACCCGGTGAAGTACCTGTTACCCGACGACGGCAAGCGCAACATCACGACGCCGGTCCTGCCGTGGCGCGACCTGCGAGACGGCTTCGAGGGCAGGGGCTGGTTGGACCTGAGCAACCGCAAGGACACGCTGACGGTCAAGGGCACGAGGCTTGCCTTCGCCGGAGTCGACGACCCGCATCTGAGGTACGACGATCTGGCGGCTGTCGCGGGGCAGGCCGACCAGAGTGCCGACGTACGCATCGGGGTCGCGCACGCGCCGTACCTGCGGGTGCTCGATGCTTTCGCCAGTGACGGCTACGAAACGATCCTCGCCGGTCACACACACGGCGGCCAGCTCTGCCTTCCGTTCAAGGGGGCGATCGTCACCAACTGTGACCTGGAAACCGCTCGGGCGAAGGGTCTGCATCGACACCCTGCGGACTCGCAGTCCAGCGACCCCGGATCGTCCTGGCTGCATGTCTCGGCAGGCCTCGGAACCTCGCCTTACGCGCCTGTGCGCTTCTGTTGTCGACCCGAAGCAACCCTGCTAACGCTCACTCCTGGCTGACCTTCGATCGGGTTTCGTCCCGGTTTCGTCGCCACCGAAATGCTCAGGTAGACTCGCGTCGCTCTCGGGCTGTGGCGCAGTTTGGTAGCGCGCGTCGTTCGGGACGACGAGGCCGCAGGTTCAAATCCTGTCAGCCCGACGAAAAGAATGGTGTGGCTCGGTTCCGGTTTCGGGACCGAGCCACACCTGTCACTAGACATCTCTGGCAAACTTTGACTATGGGCCAGAAGTCACCAGACGCCAGCAAGGGCGAGCCGTCTCTCGAACTCCCTCACCTCGGGCTTCGCGGCCGGGGTCGCGGGCGGAAGAAGAAATCCACGGAACAGGCCGATGCCGCTCCGCGCCAAGAACCCGTAGACGACGAGCCAACAGCCACGTTGTTAGTGGAAGAGACGCACACCCAGGACACCCTCGAGGAGGCCCCGGCCGGGCAGGCACCAGGTTTCGAAGGGGACGGCGGCCCAGCACGTCGGGCCAAGCGCGACCGGTTCTCGTTCCCGCGGCTCCCCGGCCCCGTCGCGGCGATCGTCACCGGCTTGGTGGTCGGTGCCTTCGGCACCGGGTTGACCTACCTGGCGATGGCCGGATGTGAGGGGATCCGGGGCGCCAGCACATGCGGCAAGTCTGGTTTCTTCCCCCTGGTCGCCATCTTGGCTCTGATGATCCTGCTCGGGACGTTGATGCTGAAATTCGCGAAGGTTTCCGACCCCGGCAGTACGAGCTTCCTGGCCGTCGCCCTGTTGGGCGTGATCGCGCTCCTGACACTGACCGAAGTGATCTTCTCGGGTTGGATGTTCGTGCTCGTGCCGATCCTCTGCGCCCCGGCGTACGCCCTGGCCCACTGGGTGACGACGAGGTTCGTCGAGGCACCGGACAGCCCCGAAAGCCACCACGACCTGCGTTGATGCTCAGCCGGCGGATTTGGCCTGCGCCACCAGCTCTGCGATCTGCACGGTATTGAGTGCGGCGCCCTTACGTAGGTTGTCGTTGCTGACGAACAGGGCCAGACCTCGCTCGTCGTCGACCCCCGTGTCCTGCCGGATCCGGCCCACGAAGCTCGGGTCCTTGCCCGCGGCGTGGAGCGGCGTCGGGATGTCGGTGAGGGTTACCCCAGGCGCGTCGGAAAGCAGCTCGGCCGCACGCTTGGCCGACAGGGGCCGCGCGAACTCCGCGTTGAGCGCCAGCGAGTGGCCGGTGAACACCGGGACGCGGACACAGATGCCGGAGACGCGAAGCTCGGGAATGCCCAGGATCTTGCGAGTCTCGTTACGAAGCTTCTGCTCCTCGTCAGTCTCGCCGGAGCCGTCGTCGACCAGCGAACCTGCCATCGGCAGCACGTTGTAGGCAATTGTTCGCGCGTACAACTGCGGCTCAGGGAACTTCACTGCGGCACCGTCGTGCGCCAGTCGCGGACCGTCTTGACCAACGGCGCGGGCCTGGGACGCAAGCTCCTCGACGCCCGCTGCGCCGCTGCCGGAGACGGCTTGGTAGGTGCTTGCCACCAGACGCACCAGACCCGCCTCGTCATGGAGCGGCTTGAGCACCGGCATCGCGGCCATGGTCGTGCAGTTCGGGTTGGCGATGATCCCCTTGCGGGCCTCGCTGATGGCACCGGGGTTGACTTCGCTGACTACCAACGGCACGTCGGGGTCCATCCGCCAGGCCGATGAGTTGTCCACGACGGTCGCCCCTGCCGCGGCGAACTTAGGCGCCAGAGCTCGCGAGACCGAACCGCCCGCGGAGAACAGGACGATGTCCAATCCACTCGGGTCGGCGCTGTCGGAGTCCTCGACGATAATCTCCTGACCGCCCCAGGACAGGGTCGACCCTGCCGAACGGGCGGAGGCGAAGAAACGGATCTCACTGACGGGGAAGTTGCGCTCGATCAGGATCTGTCGCATCACGGTGCCTACCTGACCCGTCGCTCCGACGATGCCGATCCGTAGGCCGTCCATGACGGTCACCGCCCGGTCCCGCCGTACACCACGGCCTCGACATCTGTGGAGTCGAGCTCGAACGCGGTGTGAGCTGCGGTGACGGCGGCGTCGACCTTCGCTTCGTCGACGATGACAGAGATCCGAATCTCCGAGGTGGAGATCATCGCGATGTTCACACCCGCAGATGCCAGCGCAGCGAAGAACTTCGCGGTCACCCCGGGGTGCGAACGCATACCCGCCCCGATCAGCGAGACCTTGCCGATCTTGTCGTCGTACAACAGCGAGTCGTAGCCGACCTGGTCCTTGACCCGGGAGAGGGCCGTCATGGCGTGCTGTCCGTCCTCGCGCGGCAGCGTGAACGAGATGTCGGTCAGGTTCGTCGCCGCGGCGGACACGTTCTGCACAATCATGTCGAGGTTTACCTGGGCGTCGGACAGTGCCTCGAAGATCCGCGCGGCCTCGCCCACCTTGTCCGGGACCCCGACGACGGTGATCTTGGCTTCGCTCCGGTCGTGTGCAACGCCGGCGATGATGGCCTGTTCCATGTCGTCTACCTCTACCTCTTGGTCGGTGATCCACGTTCCCGTCTTCTGACTGAACGACGACCGGACGTGGATGGGGATCTGGTACCGCCGTGCGTACTCAACGCATCGCAGGTGAAGAATCTTCGCGCCGCAGGCCGCCATCTCGAGCATTTCCTCGTAGGAGAGGCGGTCCCGTTTGCGGGCGGACGGCACGATCCTGGGGTCGGCGGTGAATACGCCGTCGACATCACTGTAGATCTCGCAGACATCGGCGTTGAGCGCAGCGGCGAGCGCAACCGCGGTGGTGTCTGAACCACCCCGACCGAGCGTGGTGATGTCCTTACTGTCCTGACTGACGCCCTGGAAGCCGGCCACAATGGCCACCGCGCCGATCTCGAGCGCCCGCTCGATGCGGCCGGGGGTGACGTCGATGATCTTGGCCTTGCCGTGAGTTCCGTCGGTGATCACGCCGGCCTGGCTGCCGGTGAACGAGCGGGCTTCTTGGCCGAGGTTCCCGATCGCCATCGCGAGCAACGCCATCGAGATCCGCTCACCAGCGGTGAGGAGCATGTCGAGCTCACGAGGCGCCGGAACCGGTGAGATCTGCTGGGCGAGCGCGATCAGGTCGTCGGTGCTGTCGCCCATCGCTGACACAACCACGACGACATCGTGACCTTCGCGCTTTGCGTCGACGACCCGTTGGGCTACCCGCTTGACTCCTTCGGCATCGGACACGGAGGAGCCGCCGTACTTCTGCACGACAATGCCCACGGTTCTCCTCAAGGATCGGTTCGGTTCGACACGCCGATTCTAGCGGCGCAGGATGCGCTTAAGGATTTGCGGATTCCAGGAGCTCATCGGCGGCAGCGACCTGGTCCTGCTCGCTCTCGAACTCTGTGTCGAGTCGGTCGTGAGCCACCACCGAATGCAGGGCCCGGAGTACACCGCTCGCTTCGTTGCCCCATGAGGCGACGTAGGAGAACTGCCACCACCACAAGGCTTCACTGACCCGGCCGGCACCGTAGTGACGAAGCCCGTGAGCTAGCGCGGTCGCCATGCTCGTCAGGTCGTCGGACAGCAGGGACGAGACGATCTCGGGCGGATCAACGTACGGGTCGAAGATCTCGGTGTAGGCGTCGACGCCCTCGAGGAGAATGGCAAGCCGGAGTCGCATTGCGTCAAGATCCGGGTCCGGCCCTGCATCAGGCTCGTACTTCTCGAGCGGGGCGAAGTCGGTGTGCACACCGAGCCGGCCACCGGCGAGCAGGACCTGGCTGACTTGCAAGAGCAGCAAGGACACGGCTCGACCACCGGTGTCACCTTCGCGGGCGATCGCCTGCAACGCGACAAGGAAACTCTCGATCTGGTCGGCGATCTGCTGGGCGAAGTCCTCGAAGTCGCTGGCCGGGTCCTTCTCGTCAGATGTGGCGGGCACCGAATTCTCGCTACTCATCGACTGCACGTCTCCCTTCGAAAGCTCGTCCCAAGGTCACCTCGTCGGCATACTCGAGGTCACCGCCTACAGGTAGTCCACTAGCAAGTCGCGTCACGCGCAACCCCATCGGCTTGAGCAGCCGCGTGAGATAGGTCGCCGTCGCCTCACCTTCGAGGTTCGGGTCCGTCGCCAAGATGACCTCGGTGACCACGCCGTCGGCCAGGCGGGTCATCAGCTCGCGGATGCGCAGATTGTCGGGGCCGATGCCTTCGATCGGCGAAATCGCACCACCGAGCACGTGGTACCGACCGCGGAACTCGCGGGTGCGCTCGACCGCGACGACGTCCTTGGACTCCTCGACGACACAGATCACCGAGAGGTCACGCCGAGGGTCACGACAGATCCGGCACTGCTCATCCTCGGCGACGTTGCCGCAAACCGAACAGAACTTCACCCGGTCCTTTACCTCGGACAGGACATGGGCGAGACGACGTACGTCGACGGGGTCGGTCGCCAAGATGTGGAACGCAATGCGCTGCGCACTCTTAGGTCCCACGCCTGGGAGTCGACCCAACTCGTCGATCAGGTCCTGGACGACGCCTTCGTACACCGGGGTTCTCTTTTTCTACTCAGGATGCGTGGCCAGGGATGCTTCGATGACCGGTCGGAATGCAGTTACCGGAATGCGGTTATCAGCCTAGGCCCGGCATCTGCGGACCATCGTCGCCGCCACTACCAGGTCCGCCGAGTCCGCCGGCGAACGGGCCGAGCTTCTCCGCGGCAAGGACATCCGCGCGGCTCTTGGCGTACCTGAACGCTGCCACGATCAGGTCTCCGAGGTCCTCGGTATCGTCGGGGTCGAAGGATCCGGCCTTGATCGACACGCCCTGCAGGTCCCCGGTGCCACTGATCGTGACGGTGACCAGGCCGCCGCCGGCGGTGCCCTCGACGGTGGACGACTCCAGCTCGGCCTGAGCCTCCATCATCTGCTGCTGCATCTGCTGTGCTTGCTGCAGAAGTGCGTTCATGTCGAGGCCGCCCTCGCCGCCGAACGGGTTCGGGGTTCCTTCAGTCATCAGTGGTCTCTTTCGTCTCAGTCGTGCTTGATCTCTTCGATGATGCTCGCACCGAGCTCACGCTCGAGAAGCTGTGTGCCACCTAGGTCCTGGTCATCGGCATTGGGGTCGTCGGGGTGCGCGGCCTCGTCGGAGACACCTGGCTCGTTCGGGCCGACCGGCCCTTTGCCGCGGGTGGGTTTGATCGCGTCACGTGCGGTCGCGATCGCCGTCGGGTCCACCGCAGGGGGAGGTGAGACTTTCTCGCCGGCGGGTTCCCCGTCAGGGACAGGCGAGTCCGGTTCTCGGACTGCGGATCGGATCGTGCGCGTCGCTGCATCTGGTGCTTCGCCGGGTTGGGCCGACGAGTCGATGATCGTTTCGATCTTCCAGTCCTGACCGACCACGTCGATGGCTGCCTGCCGCAGAATCTCGTCGCTGCCGCTGCGCAGGAACGAGTCACGGGCACCTGGGTTCAACAGAGCGATCGTCAGGGTCTTGTCGTCGACCGCCGCCACCTGGGCGTTCTGGCTGAGCATGATCCAGGTGAATCGACGCTTGAGCTTGACCGACTCGAGCAGGTCCGGCCAGAGCCGTCGTACGTCGACCAGGCCCAGACCGCCGCCGCCTCCCGCTGGTGTCGGTTCAGGTGCCGGCTTCGGGTCCTCCACGATCGCTGGTGCTGGCGCGGTCGGACTCGCCGTGAGTGCAGATTCGGGTGCCGGTGAGGCTGGCGGAGCTGGCGCTGCTGCAGGGGCCGGGGCGGCGACCGGGACCGGGGCGGGGTCCGCGGCCGGCGCGGGTGATGGCTGAGCAGGAGTCGAGATCGCAGGTCGGCCGACGTGCTGGCTGGTCGACGGCGCGCCCCCCTCGATCGATATCCGCTTCTCGATCCGGTCCAGTCGCGCCAGCAGACCGTTCGTCGAGTCGTCAGCACCGGGAAGCAGGACGCGTGCGCAGATCAGCTCGAGGAGTAGACGGGGTGCGGTTGCGCCCCGCATCTCGGTGAGTCCGTCCGCGACAAGGTCCGCAGCTCGGCTCAAGTCCGACCTTCCGAAGCGAGCGGCCTGCGCGACGAGCCGTTCGCCTTGGTCCTCGGCGACGTCGATCAGGCCAGAAGCCGGCGCGTCGGGCACCGCGGAGATGATCACTAGATCCCGCAGTCGACGCAGCAAGTCCTCGGTGAACCGGCGCGGATCCTGACCGGTCTCGATCACCCTGTCGACGACTTCGAAGACTGTGCCACCGTCGTCCGCGGCGAATGCGTCGACCACCTCGTCAAGCAGTGCCTCCGGTGTGAAGCCGAGCAGGCCAGTGGCCAACGCGTGGGTGACCCCGCCCTCTCCTGCACCACCGATCAGCTGGTCCAGGATCGAGAGTGTGTCTCGTGCCGAACCGCCACCTGCGCGTACAACGAGCGGAGTCGCGGCCGGCTCGATCGTGACGCCTTCCAACTCACAGAGCTCGCCGAGGTAGGCCGAAAGGACCCGCGGTGGGATCAAGCGGAACGGGTAATGGTGCGTCCGGGACCGGATGGTGCCGATCACCTTGTCGGGCTCAGTGGTCGCGAAGATGAACTTGAGGTGCGGCGGGGGCTCCTCGACCAGTTTCAACAACGCGTTGAACCCCTGCGGGGAGACCATGTGCGCCTCGTCGATGATGTACACCTTGTAGCGGCTGGCCACCGGCGCGAAGAAGGCTCGCTCGCGCAGGTCACGCGCGTCGTCCACACCGCCGTGACTCGCGGCGTCGATCTCGATGACATCGATGGAGCCCGGTCCACCGCGGGCGAGGTCTCGACATGAGCGGCACTCGCCGCAAGGATCTGCGACCGGGGCCTTCTCGCAGTTGAGCGTCCGGGCGAGGATTCGCGCGCTGGTCGTCTTGCCGCAGCCACGAGGTCCGGAGAACAGATAGGCGTGGTGGACCCGGTTGCTGGACAGCGCGGCGCGCAACGGCGTCGTGACGTGATCTTGACCGATGACCTCGGCGAACGTCTCGGGCCGGTAGCGGCGATAAAGAGCCAGGGGTGCTTCCACGACTTGAACCCTAACTACCCCTACCGACACCCGGGGGCAGAGGCCATGAAAAGGCCCCCCGCGCACCCAAAAGAGCTCACTTACCCTTGCTGCCTTCCGGCCCTGGGGGAGTTGGGCGAGTTATCGCCGCGCGGGGGGTTGCCCGAAAGTCTAGGGCAGCCGACACTGCGCGCCCAAGTTGGTCGCGCCGCCGGCCGTAGCGCAATGTCCGATTTCATCAAGCAGCACCCTGACCGGTAATCTCTGCGGCGGAGGATTCGCCTAGTGGCCTATGGCGCTCGCTTGGAAAGCGGGTTGGGTTAACGCCCTCAGGGGTTCGAATCCCCTATCCTCCGCCACGTCCGACCCGGCCGGGATCGATTGCGGCGCGACAGGTTGCACCTCCCCTGCTATCTCGGGGATGCAACTCGTCGCGTGACTGCGCCAGGATGCCCGGCTTGAACCCTGCATGCCCCGCGCGAACCTCGCATGCTCCATGCACGTCTCGGAAGGATCACGATGAAGCACAGGCTCAGTTCCGTGACCGCGATCATCGCCCTGACCGTCGTACCTCTGGCGGGATGCAGCGAGGACGGTTCCGGGATCAGCGATGCGATCTCGACTTCTGCCACATGCGCCGAACTCGTCAAGATGTCGCTCGGTGATCTGCGCGATATCCAGGACAACCTCGACAGCCCCGACCAGGTCGAACAAACGCTTCGTGAGATGGCCCGCGACTTCAAGGAGAAGGCTGCCGAGGTCGACGACGTGGAGCTGCAGAAGGGCGTCGACGCCTACACCGCGAAGGTGCAGGAGCTGGCGCGGGCAGCCGAGTCCGGTGAGACCCCAGACATCAACGCCCTGGTGAAGGCCAACGGCGACCTCGCGGATGCCTGCAGCTGAGCCGGAACGGGACGAGGTAGGGGAGTATTTCCAGCGTCTGGCACCGGGAATACTCCCCTACCAACGTGTTCACGGCTCTGCGATGAGGTCCGTGTGGCCTATGGATTGGCCGAACAGATTGGCCCAGATAGATTGACCAGAGTGATCTTCAAGCGAGTGGGCGAGGGACGGCCGTACCCCG
>Ga0136633_1000433_pt1 | contig 31852 bp, 24 predicted proteins | sample AntDrymeUQ832206_2_FD_105494 | JGI IMG/M metagenome (GOLD analysis project Ga0136633, IMG submission 105494) | Polar desert sand microbial communities from Dry Valleys, Antarctica - metaG UQ83 (22.06) | ecosystem: Environmental > Terrestrial > Soil > Desert | place: Antarctica: Dry Valley... | reverse complement strand
CTCGCCCTGTGGGCAGGTCGAGGGTTCGGGCCTGCTCCGGGGTCAGCGACTGCACGCCCATGCCGAAGCCGGTGGTGTCTGGCGCTTCCGCGTCCCCGCCGCGCGCGGTGGGCTCGGCGCCGGCCTGCTTCAGTTCTCCCACCGTGACGGTGAGGGCCTGCGCCTTGCCATCGCGCAGGAGGTCGATGGGTAGCTTGGTTCCCGGGGCCACCTGGGCGACTCGGTTGCGCAGCTCGTTGCCGTCCTTGACCTCGGCCCCGTTGATGCGCGTGATGACGTCGCCGCGCTTCAGGCCCGCTCGCGCCGCAGGGCTGTCGGCCTGGACGCCGTTGACCAGGGCACCGCGCACGGTCTCGAGTCCGAGGCTGCGGGCGATGTCGGAGGTCACCGGCTGGATGGTCACACCGAGCATGCCGCGCCGGACGGTGCCCTGCTCGATCAGCTGGGTCATGACGTTGCGCGCCATGTTCGCGGGGATCGAGAAGCCGATGCCGATGTTGCCACCCGATGGCGACAGGATCTGCGAGTTGATACCTACCAGCTCGCCGTCCGTGTTGACGAGCGCCCCGCCAGAATTGCCCTGATTGATAGGCGCGTCGGTCTGGATGAAGTCCTCGAAGTTGGTGCCGCCAGTGGCCCGGCCCTTGGCACTGACGATGCCCATGGTGACCGTCTGGCCCACGCCGAGCGGATTGCCCACGGCAAGCACGACGTCGCCGACTGCCACCGCGTCGGAGTTGCCGAGCGAGAGCGTCTGCAAGTTGCTGGCGCCGGCAATCTTGAGCACCGCCAGGTCACTCGGCGCATCAGAGCCCACGACCTCGGCCTTGAAGCTGCGGCCATCGGTCAGCTCCACGGTGACCTGCTCGGCGCCGTCGATGACATGGTGATTGGTGAGCACGTAGCCATCGGCACGGACGATCACCCCCGATCCGAGGCCACCCTGGCGCGGTCGCGAGCGCTGCTGCGGCACCCGCCCCCCGAAGTACTCGCGCAACAGGTCGTCGGGGACCTGCTGGCTGACCTGCCGCACGCGCTGCTCCGACCGGACCGTGACGACGGCCGGAGTCACGGCCTCGACGACCGTCGCGTAGGAATGGGTGGCGGGGCCGAGCGTCCGCGCGATCGCGCCTGCTTCGCGCGCCGCGACGGCCGCGGTGCCGGTGGCCGTGGACTGTGCGTCGGGTGCTGCCGTGTAGCCGAGAAGTGCGCCGGTCATCAGCATGGCGCCTGCGGCCATGCCCTGGCGACCGATCCTGCCGAATGGGTTGGTCATGTGCGGGTCTCCCTGTCCCTCATTGGTTTGGACGCCACGAGGATTACTGGAGACTGTCAGGGCGATTACATCGCTGTAACGTCGCCGGCGCGGAGCGGCAGCCGTATCTCGAACACCGTGCCCTGGCCCGCCACCGATGCCACCGAGACGCGCCCGTCGTGCGCTTCGACGATGGCCTTCACCAAGCTGAGGCCGAGCCCGAGACCACGCGTCGTGCGGCTGCGGTCGCCTCGATACAGGCGCTCCCAGATGCGCGGCAGCTCGTCCGGCGCGATGCCGACACCGGTGTCGCGGACCGACACGACCGCCTCATCGTTGTCGGCAGCCGCGTGCACCTGGACGCGGCCGCCCGACGGGGTGTGCCTGACGGCGTTGTCGACCAGGTTGGCCAGCACCTGTCGAAGCCGGACCCGATCGACGCCCACCACCAGCCCGGGAGCCACGTCGGCGGAGAGGGTCACGCCATGCGACTCGGCCGCGTCTTCGTACAGGTCCAGCGTCTGCTGCACCACACCGGCGAGCGGCACCGCTTCCCGACGAAGCGCCATCGTGCCGGTTTCCGCCTCGGAGATGTCCATCAGCGTGTGCAGCATCGTGTCGACGTGATCGGCTTGCTCCACGCATTCGACCAGTGCGGCCCGCATCCGCTGCGGATCCTCGGAGGTCAGCGCTTCCTCGGCGAGGCCGCGCAGTCGCGTCAGTGGCGTACGGAGGTCGTGGGCGACGTTGTCGAGCGCGCCCCGCATGCCGGTGACCACGCGGTCGATGCGGTCCAGCATTGCGTTGACCAGGCCGCCGAGTTCTCCGAGCGCGTCGTCGGCACGTGAGGGCGGCACCCGGACGTCGGTGCGGCCCGTGCGGACGATGCCGCGAACGGTCTCCGCAAGGGTGCGCAGTGGTTGCAGGCCAGACCACGTCACGACCGCTCCGCCGGCCAGGGCGATCACCAGGACCAACCCGAGGTCGATGAACAGCACGCGCCGGAATCGCCATAACAGCTCGCGGCGGCGTTCGGTGCTCTTGCCCACCTGCAGCAGGGTGCCGTCCGGGAGCCGGACCGAGGCCACTTCCAGCACGTCGCCACCGTCGCCGGTCTCGAGCTCGGCCCAGGTCTGCTCGCCGCTGAGCCGCGGCGTACGCAGCTGGGAGAGGTCGAAGCGGCGCCATTGCTGCGGCATGCTGAAGAAGACCAGCTCCTGGCGTGGGCCGAATGTCCGTACAAACAGCGGTCCTGGCGACGCGGCCAGGTTGCCGTCCCGCAACTCCTGCGCCAGCGCCGGTGGGCCGCCCGTCAGGTAGGCCCTCGCGTACTGGACGAGTGCGGTGTCGATGGTGTCGCGGTCGTAGGCCCGCAGCGAGGCCGACAGCAGGACGTAGGTCAGCGCCACGAGCGCGAGGGCGCTGGTGACGAAGATGGCGGCGTACCACAGCGCAAGTCGCAGCCCCAGCGCATCGCGCAGGGAGTCACGCCACCCGGAGGACATACCCCACCCCGCGCACGGTCTGCAGCAACCTGGTGTCGAAGCCGCGGTCGATCTTCTCGCGCAGACGAAAGATCAGCACGTCGACCACGTTGGTGCCAGGGTCGAACGAGTAATCCCACACGTGCGACAGGATCATCGTCTTGGACACGACCCGCCCTGCGTTGCGCATGAGGTACTCCAGCAACGTGAACTCCCGCGGCCGCAGCTCGATGCTCCGCCCCGCCCGCGTCGCCGTCCGGCTGACGACGTCGAGACGGAGGTCGCCGACCGTGAGCTGCGTCGACACCGGCGCGTGCGTGGCGCGACGAATGAGGGCATGGACACGCGCCAGCAGTTCCGGGAACGCGAAGGGCTTGGTCAGGTAGTCGTCGCCGCCAGCCGTGAGGCCGGTGACGCGGTCGTCCACCGAATGCCTGGCGCTGAGGATCAGCACCGGCGTCTGGACCCCACGCTGACGCATCCGCTGAATCAGCCCGAGGCCATCCAGGTACGGCAGCATCAGATCGATCACCGCCACGTCGTGCGCGCCGCTGATGGCCAGGTCCAGGCCCTTGTCGCCCTCGTCGGCGTGATCGACGACAAAACCCGCCTCGCGCAGGCCGTTGGCCACGAACTGGGCGATCTTCGGGTCATCCTCGACGAGCAGGGCGCGCATGGTCTCAGCAGGGTAACGAGAACTCACAATATAGAATTCTGAATAATTCTGAATTCTGAATTCAGAATTTTCCCGTGCTAGAGTCCCGCGGATGTCGAGGCTGCCACCCATCCTGCCTGCCGTGTGCGCGACCGCACTTGTGCTCACATCGGCGGCATGCGCGTCGCGCGTGGCTGGTCCCGCCGCCCCGCCGTCGGTCATCGCGGCGCCCATCGACGTGTCGCTGCTTGAACGCCGAGTTGCCGCTCACCTGCGATTCCTCGCAAGCGACGCGTTGAACGGCCGCGGCAGTGGCACCCGTGACGAGTGGATCGCGGCCACCTACATCGGCGCGCAGCTGGCGGCAGTCGGCCTGGACCCGATGGGCGATGATGGCTGGTTCGTGCAGGAGGTGGGGATCCAGCGCTTCAGGGCTGGCGCGCCTCCGGTCCTCACGGCCGGCGACCGTACCTACGCCCGCAACGCGGATTTCCGGGTCGGCTCGGTGCCCGCTGCCCGCGTCACCGGCACCTTGCACCGCCTGGTGCCCGGCACACCCGTACCGGCGGGCGCCGCGGTGATCCTGCCCGAGGACGCGCCGCTGACGGCGATGTCAGCGCTTGGAGCCGCGTCGTTGGTGCTCCGCAAGGCTACGGCACCGCAGCTGGCCACCTGGACGCAGCCGTCCGCGCAGGCGTCGGAATGGATCGCCACGCAGATCATCGGCACGCCGCTGGCGCCGCCCCCCGGTCCCACCGTACTGACGCTCGACGCGGCCACACACGCCGCGATCATCGCCATGGCCGACGGCACGTCCGTACACCTCAAGACCGAGCTCATCGCCGGCGATCGGACCCGCACCTGGAACGTGGTCGGCCGCCTCCCGGGGAGTGACACCGCGGCCTCGGCCGAAGTGGTCGTGCTCTCGGCGCATCTGGACCACCTCGGCGCACGAGCCAGCGACGCCACCGTCGGATCCGACACCATCTACAACGGCGCCGACGACGATGCGTCAGGGGTGGTGGCGGTGATGGAACTGGCGCGCGTCCTTGCGGCTGGCCCGCGCCCGCGCCGGCCGATTGTGTTCGCGCTCTTTGGAAGCGAGGAGAGCGGCGGCTTCGGGGCGCGCTATTTCGTCGATCGACCGGTGGTGCCGCTCTCGGACATCGTGGCCGACCTGCAGGTCGAGATGATTGGTCGCCCGGATCCCACGGTGCCGGCCGGCACCCTCTGGTTGACTGGCTACGACCGCTCTACGCTCGGCCCGCAGCTGGCCGCGAGGGGCGCGCGTCTTGTCGCCGATCCCCATCCCGATCAACGCTTCTTCGAGCGCTCCGACAACATCCGCTTCGCCCGCCGCGGCGTGGTCGCGCACACCGTGTCGAGTTTCGGGCTGCACCGCGAGTATCACCAGCCGTCGGACGAATTCGCGCACATCAACGTGGTCCATATGCGCGATGCGATCGCCTCGCTCGTCGAGCCCGTCCGGTGGCTCGCCACCACGACCGACAAGCCGGCATGGCGCGAAGGCCGCCAGCCGTGACCAGGCGGCAGGGATGTCGCATCACCCGGCCGCCGGCCAGCGGCGGATAATGTCGCCATGCCTGTCGTGACCTCGCCCCGCCTCTCCCGTCGCCATCTGCTCGAGGGCCTGTGCCTGGCGCCTCTGGCGCTGGCCGTGCCACGGCCGGCGCCAGGGGCCCCGGCTGTGCGAGTCGCCCGCCCCACCGACATCGGCCTGGTCGAGGTCACGCATGCCTTCGAGGGGCACACCTATCGCGCGCCGTACATGTTCGGGGGACGCTCGGTCGATCGCGTCACCATCCTGAACGTGCAGGTGCGGGTGCGGACCGGTGGCGGCATCGAGTCGTGGGGCTTCGGCTCGATGACGTTGGGCAATGCCTGGGCGTTCCCGAAGGTGACTCAGGACGAAGGCCTCGGGGCGATGATGGCGCTGGCCGAGACCTTCCGCGACGTCACCGCCGCGTGCGACGAGTGGGGTCACCCGCTCGACCTCTGGCGCATGCTCGAACCGGCGTACCTCGCGGCCGCCGATGAGGTCTCACGGTCCAGGCGCGTCTCGAGCCCGATTCCGAAGTTGTGCAGCCTGGTGGTGGCCAGCGCCTTCGATGCCGCCATTCATGATGCCTATGGCAAGGCGTTCGGCATCAGCAGCTACGCCACCTTGTCGAAGGCGCACGTGCGCCACGACCTGGCGCGCGACCTCGGGCCACGATTCGCAGGGGAATACCTGGATCGCTACATGCCGGTGCTGCCCCGAGCGACGACGCCCGTGTTCCACTCGGTCGGCGCGAGCGACGCGATCGAGGCATCGGACGTCAAGGTGCGTCTCGACGACGGCTTGCCGAACACGCTTGCAGAGTGGATTGCCCGGGATGGCCTGACGCATTTCAAGATCAAGTTGAACGGCGGCAACGAGGCGCAGGACTTCGATCGCATCACGCGCATCGACCGGGTCGTGCGGGGCGCCATGGCCGCGGCTGCGGTGCCCGACTGGCACTACCTGCTCGACTTCAACGAGGGGTGTCCTGATGTCGGGTACCTCTTGGCGCTCCTCAGGCGGGTGCGCCAGGCCACGCCTGACGGCTTCGCGCGCATCGAGTATGTCGAGCAGCCGACCTCGCGCGACCTGGCCCGGGACCGCGGCAACGTGATGCACGAGGCCTCGAAGCTGCTGCCGGTCGTGGTCGACGAGGGACTGGTGGACCTGGAGACCCTGCTGCTCGCCCGCGAGATGGGCTACACCGGCGTGGCGCTCAAGGCGTGCAAGGGCCAGAGCCAGGCGCTGCTGATGGCGGCGGCGGCGCAGAAGTTCGGGATGTTCCTGTGCGTGCAGGACCTCACGTGCCCGGGCGCCTCGCTGATCCACTCGGCCGGGATCGCCGCGCGGGTGCCCGGCAATGCAGGCATCGAAGCCAACGCGCGTCAATTCGTGCCGTCGGCGAGCGCGTCCTGGGATCCGAAGTTCCCGGGGCTGTTCACCATCCGTGGGGGCCTCATGCGGACCGGCCAGCTGACCGGCCCCGGGCTCGGCGCGGTTCCACCCGGCCCTCGCCTCGTCTGAGGACCGCTGCCCGCGGCGGCCGGCGCGGCACGTGAGTTACCATCGTCCAAAATCGGCCCGCCCCCCCCGGATCTGCCCGCTGCGATACCGCTGGTATCGCGGCTCGCGCTCGTGACTGCACCCGTCTGGTCCCCCATGGCGAGGCGGTCGTGGTCACGGGCCGGCTCGCCTCACCTCCCTGAGGCGGGCCGGTAGTCCTGCCTTCCTGAAACTTTTCCTGCGCCAGCGGGTATGTCCTGTACATGGCCGCGCGTGGCGACCCGCCGGGCCCGCCAGAGGCAGCCGCGTTCGACGCGTTCGTGCGCGAGTACCAGGACATGGTCTATGGCGTCGCCGTGCGACTGCTGGCCAACGAAGCCGAGGCCGAGGATGTGTCCCAGACGGTGTTCATGCGGGCCTATGAACATTTCGCGGACGTGCAGGGCCAGCCCAGGGTGCCGGGGTGGCTCAAGACGGTCACCACTCACCTGTGCCTCAACCACCTGGAGCGCTATCGCGCGCGGTGGCGCCTGTTCAGCGAGTTGGACGCCGCGGACGCGCCGGTCATGGATGCCGCCAGCGGAGCGCCTGATCCTGAAGCCACGCTGGACGCGGTTGAGCGGCGGGCCCGGCTCGAGCAGGCCCTCGGGCAATTGCCACCGCATCAGCGGGTGCCGCTGGTGCTGTTCCACTTCGAGCAGCAGAGTTACGACGACATTGCCCGATTGCTGGGGGTGTCGGTAGGGAAGGTCAAGACGGACATGCACCGGGGTCGGTTGGCGCTCCGACGGTGGTTGTCATGACGATGGAACACGACGAACTCGAGCGCGCCGTACAGCGTGCGCTGGCCGATCTGCCGGCACCACGAGCGCCGCGCGGCTTCCACGCGCGGGTGATGTCGGTAGTGGTTCCGGCACCGGTCGTCGGCCGACCGTGGTTCACGTGGTCATGGCCGATGCAGGCCGCGGCCCTGCTGCTGGTGGCGGGCCTCGGCGCTGGTGGCGCATGGGCGTGGCCGGTGCTGATGGCGTCGCTCGGCGCGATGGTGCCGGACCAGGTGCACACCGGAGTCGGGTATGTGAGCGGCGCGGCGGAGACCACCGGCGCGTTGATGCGGGTGATGGAGCTGACGTGGTCGGCGGTGGTGGCGCCGATTGCCAAGCTGGTGCTGCTGCTCACGGCGATGTTGTGCACGGCCTGTGCGGTGTGTCTGGCGGCGCTGAGCCGCGTGGCCCTTGGAGGGGCATCCCAGTCATGAATCGACTACGCCGACTGGCGCTGATGTGCGCGATGTGCGCGATGTGCGCGATGGGTGCGGCTGGGCCGGCGGTGTTGGCGCAGGCGCCTCCGACGGAGCGCCAGGCACCCGATCCACGCGAGCTGCCGCCGCTCCCGCCCGGCGAGGCACGCGTGACGCCCCTGGATGACGGCGATCGGCCGTGCCACGGCATGCGCCGCAGCCCTGGATTCCGTCTCGGTCAGGATCAGGTCATCCGGAAGAACGAGGTGATCGACAACTTCGCCACCGTGTTCGGCAACGTCGTCGTCGAGGGCCATGTCTGCGGCGACCTCTCGGTCACGCTGGGCGACGTGCGGCTGGCATCGGGCGCATCGGTGGAAGGGACGCTCGTCGTGGTCGGCGGCACGGCGACCATCGAGCCTGGTGCGACCGTTGGCGGCGAGCTGGTGCTGGTGGGCGGCATGCTCGATGCGCCAGCCGATTTCCGGCCAGGCCGCGACCAGGTCGTCGTGGGCATCCCGCTCATCGGCACGCGTCTGCGCGAGGCGGTGCCCTACGTAACCCGCGGGCTGCTGTTCGGCCGCGTGATCGTGCCCGACCTCGGCTGGGTATGGGCTGTCGTCGGCGTCGTGTTCTTCGTCCAGTTGCTGCTCAACCTGCTGTTCCCGCAGGCGACAGGCGCGGCCACCGGCGTCATTGCAGATCGTCCGCTCAGCACCTTCATGGCGGGCCTGCTGGTGCTGGTCCTGAGTGCGCCGGTCGCGGCGCTGCTCGCGGTGACCGTCATTGGTATCGCCGCCCTGCCGGTCCTGTTCGGAGCGCTGTTGATCGCCTGGGTCATCGGCAAGATTGCCGTCAACCGCTGGATCGGCACACGGCTGTTCGAGCAGGACGATCCCGGCAGCCGGGCAGAGTCGACGCGGTCCTTCCTCATCGGCTTTGTGGTGATCACGATCGCCTACATGATTCCGCTGCTGGGTCTGGTGGTCTGGGGCCTGACGGGGGTGCTTGGGCTTGGCGCCGCGGCCCTGGCGGTGGTCGGCGGCTTCCGCCGCGAGAACCCGACTGCGCCACGGCCTGCCCCGCGGGACCTGCCGCCGATGCCGCCCCCGATGCCGCCGCCGTTGCAGGCGTCGCCGCTGCAGTCGATGGCGCACGGCGTCGCGCCAGGCCTGGCAGGCGCGGCCGTGGTCGCCGACGGTGGTCCGGACCCCGCGGTGCCCAGGGAGCCTCCGACTCTTGCCGCAGGTGTGCCTCCGGCGCCGCATGCCGCGGCCGCGATAGCTCCGGACCCGCGAGCGCTGCTGGCCTTTCCACGAGCCAGCTTTGGCGAGCGAACCGCGGCCTTCGCGCTCGACGTGCTGCTGGTGGCGATGCTCTCGGGCATGCTCGGCGCAGATGAGCCCGGCGACTTCTTCGTGCCGCTGCTGGTGTCCTACCACGTCGCCTTCTGGCTCTGGAAGGCGACGACCCTCGGCGGCATCATCTGCCAGCTCCGCGTGGCACGCGTCGATGGCAAGCCGCTCCGTTTCGTGGATGCCCTGGTGCGTGGCCTGGTCGGGGTGTTCTCCATTGCCGCCTTCGGCCTCGGCGCCCTGTGGATCCTGCGCGACCCCGAGCGCCAGTCCTGGCACGACAAGGTTGCGGGCACCGCCGTGGTGCGAGTGCCCAGGAACTACCCGCTGCCGTGAAAGGCCGCAACCAGCACGACCACGCGCCGGCGAGCGCCGATGCCCCGCACCCGTGACCTGCTGGTATCGGACTTGCTATGGTGTCGGGCATGGTGTTCGAGAGTCCAGACCTTCCACCGGCCCAGCCAGACCCGCAACGCGAGCAGGGTGGGATGACCGAAGCGGCAAAATGCGCGACGTTCATCCGGCTGGTCTTCGACGGCGACCAGCAGCGGTACGAGGCCTTCCGGCGCGCGATCGTCGAGGTCGTCCCCGTGGGGACGCGAGCCATCGTCCGCGGGAGCGCCGTCACCGGCGTGCGCTGGAAGGACGGGGCGTCTTTTGATGCCGACGGCCCTGGCACCAGTGACATCGATCTGACGCTGGTCGGTGCGGATGTTTTGGCAGCATTCACCCTGACGGGGTCCTATCTGCCTGGCGCACACACCCGTCCCATGGGTGAGGAGGACCCGGACATCGCTCCCGCGCTAGCCGACCTGCGCGAAGCGCTGACCAGGTTTGCTGGTCGGCCCGTCAATGTCCAGGCATCGCGCGAATGGGTGATCGCACTGCGCGGCGACCTGATGGGGCAGCCCTACCTCACGCTGTTCGGCGATCCGGAGTGACGGTCAGCCAGCCCCCTTGGGGTCACCGCTGACGATGCGCACCCTGCGACTGCTGACGTGGAACATCCGCTACGGCGGCGAGGGACGTCAGGCGGCACTGGCGGCAACCATTCGCGCCACCGACGCCGACCTCGTCCTGCTGCAGGAGGCCACGCGCCCGGCCGTGGTCGAGGCGGTGGCCCGCGCGACCGGCATGGCCCAGTGGGGGACCTCGCATCGACAATCGCTTGGCTTTCTGGCCCGCGAACCAGTCGAGCGGTTCGAGTGGCGACAGCCCCGCGTGTCCCGACACGCCTTCCTCGAGATCGTGCCGGCGGGCGGCGGGGTGCATCTGTTCGGGGTCCACCTCAGCGCCGTCCACTCGGCCTGGACCGAGAGCCGTCGCGTCCGTGAGGTCCGCGCACTCATCGCCACGGTTGCGGCGCGTGCTCCCGGCTTTCACGTGCTGGCCGGTGACTTCAACACGCTGGCTCCAGGCGAGCTGCTCGACGTGCGTCAGTTGCCGTTGCGTCTGCGGCCGTTTGTCTGGATGAGCGGCGGTCACATCCGGTGGCGCACGATTCAGCAGGTGTTCGACGCCGGGTACGTGGACGCCTTCCGGGCCCTCCGTCCTGGCGAGACCGGCTTCACGTTCCCGACCTGGCAGCCGCACCTCCGCCTCGATTACGTCTTCACGCCGGCGGCCCACGTCGGGCGCATCACCGAGTGCGAGGTGATCACGACCGACTCGGCCACCCAAGGCTCCGATCACCTGCCGATCCTCAGCGTGCTTCGCCTCGGCGAGTGACGTGTCCTCCACGTCCGGGCGTCGGGCCTGTCCATGCGAAGGTCCGGTCGCCGCACGGCCGCCGCGACCTGTTGCATGCGAACATGCGCACAGATATGCGACGACGCCTTCGGACCGGAATGCTCGCGTCGTGCCTCAGCGTGCTGGCGTCTCTGGCATCGGCCCAGGCGCCCGTCCACCAGGTGCTGAACGTCACCCTGCACGCGGCCACGAGCACGATCGCCGTCACGGCTGACGTCACGCCGCGCGGCGACGGACGGGAGATCGAGTTTCTGCTGCATGCACGCCTCCGCGTGACCAGAGCCGAGCCCGCCGTTGTCGAGGTGCCGCTCGGCGATGTGACCTGGCTCGGGCAGCTCGAAGGCGGCGCGCCCGGCGAGGCGCCAGCGGTCACGCGATATCGGGTCACCCTGCCCGCCCCCGGCGCGTCCTTCCACGTGGAGTACGGCGGGGTCTTCGACTTCGCGCTGTCAGATCTGCGCGAGGAGTACACACGGGGCTTCCGCTCCACGCCGGGTCTCCTGTCGGCCTCGGGGGTGTACCTGCCGGGAGCGAGCGGATGGTACCCGCTGGTCGGGCAGGCCCTGATGACCTTCGACCTCACGGTCGAGCAGCCTGCGACGTGGCGGGTCGTCAGCGAAGGGGCCGGCACCTCGCGCGGCACCGACGGCCGGGCACGTTGGGGGTCCACCGCCCCGGTCGACCAGGTGCACATCGTCGGCGGTCCGCTGCAACTGACCGCGCAGGCGGCCGGCGCGGTGGAAGCGCAGGTCTATCTGCATGAGTCCGATGCCGCCTTGTCTGCCAGGTACCTGGCCGCCACTGCGCAGTACCTGGAGATGTACCGCGGGCTGATCGGACCGTACCCCTACAAGAAATTCGCGCTCGTCGAGAATTTCTGGGAAACAGGCTACGGCATGCCGTCGTTCACCCTCCTCGGGCCGCAGATCATCCGGTTCCCGTTCATTCTCACGTCGTCGTATCCGCACGAGATCCTGCACAACTGGTGGGGCAACTCCGTGTTTGTCGACCAGGCGCGTGGCAACTGGAGCGAGGGCCTGACCGCGTATCTTGCCGACCACCTGATGCAGGAGCAGCGCGGCGAGGACGCCGCGTACCGGCGATCGACGCTGGGCAAGTACCGCGACTACGTGTCGACGGCGCAGGACATCCCGCTCGTCCAGTTCCGCGGCCGCCACAGCGCCGCCACCGAAGCCATCGGCTACGGCCGGACCATGATCGGCTTCCACGCGCTGCGACGCGCGATTGGCGATGAGCGTTTCCGCACCTTCCTGGCGCGCTTCTACCGTGACTTTGCCGGCACGCGTGCCTCGTTCGACGACGTGCGCACGACGATGGAGGCCGTCAGTGGCCGCGATCTGTCCCGGTATTTCGCTGACTGGATCGAGCGCCCCGGGGCTCCGGCACTGGCCGTGCAGCACGCGCGCGTGAGCCGCGCTGGCAGCTTCGTGGTCCAGGGCACGGTCACCCAGACACAGCCCGGCCGTCCGTTCGCGATAGACGTGCCGTTGGTCATCCAGACGACGGGCAAGGCGGTGGAGGCGACGGTGTCGCTGACCGGCCCGTCGGCGTCGTTTCGCGTGGAGACGACCGATGCACCGGTGATGTTGCACGTCGATCCTGCCTTCGACACCTTTCGGCGTCTCGATGCGCGCGAGACGCCGCCCTCGCTCGGTCAGCTGTTCGGCGACGCGGCGCCGCTCGTGGTGATTGCGGCCGGCGAAGTGCCTGCGCGCGCCGCCGCCTACCGCGCGATGGCCGGGAGCTGGACGGCTCCGGCGCACGCGCCGCGGGTCGTGCTCGACACCGAGCTGACGGTCCTTCCGACCGACCGCTCGGTGTGGCTGTTCGGCCGTGCCAACCGTTTCGCGAAGACGCTCGTGGACGACGCAAGCGTGCGCCTGCAGTCCGGCACCGTGACCATCGACGGGCAGGCGATGCCGTTGCACGACCACGCCGTGGTCGTCGTGCGTCGCCACCCGGGCAACGTCGCCAGGGCGCTCGGGTGGATCGTCGCCGACCGCGCCGAGGCCATGCCTGGTCTCGGGCGGAAGCTGCCGCACTACGGCAAGTACTCCTACCTGGGGTTCGAGGGCGACGAGCCGGTCAACGTCCTGAAGGGACAATGGCAGACATCGGACTCGCCGCTGTCGGTGGACCTCCGGGACGCCGCGCTGCGGCGGACGGCGATCGCGCCGCTCTCGATCGCGCGCGCGCCGCTGGTCAGCGTGCCGGCGATCTTCTCCGAGACGTCGCTGCGGTCACATGTCACGACGCTTGCTGCCCCCGACTACACGGGGCGCGGAGTCGGCACGCCGGGCCTGGACAAGGCAGCCGAGTATCTGGCGGTGCAGTTCAAGTCGGCCGGGCTCACGCCGGTGATGCCTGATGGCTCCTTCCGACAGCCTTTCCCGTCGGCGCTGTCGCCGACCGGACAGCCCACGACGCTGGTCAACATCGTGGGCGTGCTTCCCGGCAGCGAGCCGGCCTGGCGCGACCAGTCGGTCGTCGTCACCGCGCACTACGACCATCTCGGCATGGGCTGGCCCAACCCGCATGCCCAAGACACAGGTCGGCTGCATCCTGGTGCCGACGACAACGCCAGCGGCGTCGCGGTGCTCCTCGAATTGGCCAGGGTGATGGTCGCGTCGGGCGCACCCCGGCGCACGGTCGTGTTTGTCGCCGTGTCGGGCGAAGAGGCGGGGCTGCTCGGCTCCCGGCACTATGTCGAGCATCCCGTGCTGCCGCGTGAGGGCATCCGCGCCGCGCTCAACATCGACAGCGTCGGGCGCCTGGGCACCGCGCCTCTGGGAGTGATTGGCGCCACAACGGCCACCGAGTGGCCGCACGTGTTCCGCGGCATCGGCTTTGTCACGGGCATCCAGACGCAGATGGCGACGCAGGGACTCGAGGCGTCGGACCAGGCCAGCTTCATCGCCCGTGGCATCCCTGCCGTCCAGCTCTTCGCGGCGCCGCACCTGGACTACCACCGCCCTGGAGACTCGGCAGACAAGGTCGACATTGCCGGCCTGGTGCGCGTGGCCACCGTGGCACGCGAGGCCGTCAGCTACCTGGCAGAGCGACCGGAGCCGTTGACGGTCACCCTCCCGGCGGTTGGCGTGGCGCCCGCCCCAGTGGCGGCGCCTGATGCCGTTGCACCGCGCCGTGCAGGGTTGGGCATCGTGCCCGACTTCGCGTTCGCCGGGCTGGGCGTCCGGGCATCCGGGCTGGTGCCTCAGTCGCCCGCCGAGCGGGCCGGTATGAAGGCTGGCGACGTGCTGGTCGAGATGGCAGGCACGCCGGTCGTGAACGTGTCTGTCTACTCCGACATCCTCAAGACGTTGGCGCCGGGGCAGTCGGTGCCGATCGCCTTCGAGCACGACGGCATGCGACAGACGGCGACGGTCACGCTCACGGCACGTTGACGGTCCGGTCCCCGCTATCGCGCGGCGTAGGTGCCTGCCGCGGCTCGCAGGATCTTCAGCAGCACGTCGGTGTTCTCGTAGACGCCGGTGAACTGCCACGCTCCCGGCCCGCTGGCCGAAAGCGGCACGTCGGTGGCCGTGTGGCCCGCGAAGGTATGGCCATTGGACGCCGTGTCGGCCGGGCAGCCGCGCGGATCCGGGCAGCGCGTCTCGCCGTTCTCGATCGTCCCCGACACCAGGAAGCCGGGTAGCTCTCGCTCGCCCGCGCGCGCCGGATTGGCAACGGCCACCAGCCGCCCATCGTCGTGCTTCTCGAGGACGGCTGCTTCGGTCTGGACGCGGTCGGCGGTCCAGTTCTCGAAGCGATCGGGCGCCGCCGCCCACCCGACGAGCAGCTTTCGCGACGGGTTCGGATCGATGGGGAAGCCGCGTTCATCTACCACGTAGTTGGGCGTGAAGGGCAGGACCTGCTCGGGCAGGAAGCGGAACACGCCCGCGTAATCGCGCACCGCCTTGCCCATCGTCGCGGGCACGTAGTGCTCGTTGCCCACGCCGATGATCGCCATGCCGCCGCTTTCGTGGTCGGCAGTCACGATCACCAGGGTGTCGTTGTCCAGGTCGCGATCGCTGTTGGTGCGTGCGGCGAACTCGAGGGCCACCGCCACGGCTCGGTCGAACTCGATGGTGTCCCAGATGGATCGTTCCGGGTCGGCCGCATGGGCGCGCTTGTCGATCGAGGCCCCTTCCACCATGAGGTAGAAGCCGGCGGGCGAGTGTGTCGACAGCGACTTCAGCGCGACCCGCGTCATGTCCTCGAGCATCGGCGTGTCGCGGTACGGGGCGTTCTTCGCGAGCGCGAGCTCGTCGCTGTATCGCCCTGCGCCGACCTTGTCGAAGGCCACGACCATGTGCGACTGGTGGAAAAGACCAAGGACCGCCCTGGGCGCCACGTGGGATGGCTCGAGGACGGCCTTCACAGCCGTGCCGGTGCGCAGCGTCTCGTAGCCCGCCGCGCCGAACTCCGCCAGCAGGTTACGTCCGTCCGGGCGGGTGCCGCCTGCCGATGTGCCAGCAAAGTGATTGGCGCCGCCGCCCATCAGCACGGTCACGGCGTTGGTCTGTCGCTCGTCGAAGTACTGCGCCGCGATACCCGGCCCGGCAAATCGACTCGACGTGTGTGCCGCGTTGGCGGCCGGTGTCGAGTCGGTCAGGTCGGCCGTGGTGACCAGGCCGACGTTGAAGCCTGCGCCGCGCGTGCGGCGGAGCATCTCGCCGAGATACTCGATACGCGGGTTGTCGAACAGGTCGGCGGTGTTGTCCGGGAAGACGCCCTCCTGGTTGTTGGCGTTCTTCTGGCCGGTCACGTACCCGGCCATGCCCGGTGAGGAGTCGGTGATCACCGCATTGAGCGACGCTGTCATGACCTGCCCGGTCACCTCGAGCGTGTCCATGGCGAGGCGGCCGGCCGCCTTGCCGTTGTGCACACCCCGCGACACCAGGCGGGCGGCGGTGCGGTGGGACGCGCCCATGCCGTCGCCGAGCAACAGGATCACATTGCGGGCCCGGGCTTGCCGCGGCCGGACCGGGCCCGCCCAGGCGTCGATCCTGAGCCGGGATTCGGCCGACGCGCCATCGGCCGTGGTGGCGCGGATGAGCAGTGGGCCGGCGGTGCTCCGGCTGAATCGGCGCGAGAGAAAGTTGGACGTGCCCGTGGCGGCGCCGTCCTGGGCCGATGGATCGTTGCGCATCGTCCACTCCACTGCATCGACCCAGACCCGCAGCCCAGGAGGCGGCACACCCGCGTCGCCCGTGGCCTCGACGCGGATGTCCAGCAACTGGCCCGCCGCGAGCACGCCGCCGTCAGGGGGCATGATGCGAATCGTGGTGGCGGCGCCAGCCAGGTCTGGCGTCAGCAGGGCGAGGGAGAGGACCAGGAGCAGGCGCATGGCCCGATGATAGCCGCGGCGGCTGGCGCACCCCTATACTCATCGGCATGAAGAAGGTCCTGTTCGCGGTGCTGCTCGCGCCCACCCTCCTGTCCGCGCAAGGTCGCGCGAAGAACGTCGTGCTGTTTCTCGCCGACGCCGGCGGCATTCCCACAGTCACGGCCGCCAGCCTCCACGCGCACGGCACATCGCGCGGGCTGTTCGTGCAGAAGATGCCCAACATCGCGTTGTCTGACACCTCGACGGCCTCGCAGATCGTCACAGACTCCGCGGCCGGCATGACCGCCATCGTCACGGGGCAGAAGACGCACAACGGGGTCATCTCGCAGTCGGCCGACACGGTCCGTGGCAAGACCGATGGCGCGGCGCTCAAGACCATCCTCGAATACGCCGAGCAACACGGCCTCGCGACCGGACTGGTCACCAACGACTCGCTTGCCGGGGCCACGCCCGCCTCGCTGTACGCGCACGCCAACGACCGGGCCCAGAGCGCGGTGATCTTCCAGCAGGCCTTCACGCCGCGGTTCGGCGACGGCGTCGACGTGATGATCGGTCCCGGCCGTCCGAGCATCGCCAAGTCGCTCGCAGCTGCAGGCCTGGACCTCGATGCCCTGGCCCGCCGTGCCAACCGCCCGATCCACGCCTCGCTCTCCGAGGTGCCGCCTGACGCACGCCGCGCCATCGTCCTGCTCGAGTCGTCGTCGTTCGATCTCGAGGAGGCGGTGCTTGCCGCGCACGCGATCCTGTCGCGCAACCGAAAGGGCTATTTCCTCATGGTCGAGGGCGATACCCACACCGACAGCGTGCGCGCCGGACTCGATCGCATGGTGGCTCTCGACAAGGTCGTCGCGCGGATGTCGACGACGGTCGGGCGCGACACGTTGCTGCTCTTCACGGCCGACCACTCGTTTGACATCGCGCTGCGCGGCGGCCGCCTGGGAGCGCCACTCCTCGAGGGACTGGAAGAGGAGCAGCTGAAGGCCGCGGCCGAGAAGCGGCGCAACATCCGCACGCCCGCCGTTCGCATGGACAACGGGCACACGGGGGAGCCAGTCATGGTTGCCGCGATGGGGCCCGGCGCCGACCGGGTCCGCGGCTACATGTCCAACACCGACCTGTTCCGCGTGATGATGCAGGCCTACGGCTGGAAGGCCGACTGACAGGCGCGAGGGATACACTGGGGCCCATGTCCCGAGTAATTCTCGCTGTTTCGCTGGCGGCGTCGCTGGCGGGTACCCCGGCCCCGGCCCTGGCCCAGCCCGACCCGTCGCAGACGCCACGCCTGATTGCCGAGCTCGGCCTGCGTGAGGCGACCACCCCGTTGAACGCCTCACCGCAGTGGCGCAAGCCCGCCCGCGTTCTGGTGCGCGACCTGACGCCCAGCCTGAAGACGTGGCTGCAGGAGGTGGCGCCTGGCGTCGAGTTGCTCAGTGCCGACACCGTCGCGCAAGCCCGCGACGCCGCGGCCACCGCCGATGCGGTGCTCGGATTCTGTGAGGAGGCCGTCCTGGCCTCGAGTCCGCGGGTGCGGTGGGTCCAGACCTACAACGCCGGTGTCGAGCGATGCCTGACCAGCGACGTGTTCCGGCAACGCGGCATCGTCCTCACCAACATGCAGCGCATTGCCGGGCCGGTGATGGCCGAGCACGTCATGGCCATGGTGCTGGCACACTCGCGCGGCCTGCGGGGCTACCTGGCGGCACAGAGTGAAGGCCGCTGGGCCCGCGGCGGCGCGCCCGCCAACTGGACGCCCTTCACCGCGTTGGCCGATGGCGATCAGCCGGCGTTCTCGTTGACCGGCAAGACCATCCTCATCGTCGGCTTCGGGGGCATCGGCACCGAGGTGGCACGACGTGCAGAGGCCTTCGGGATGCGGATCATCGCCATCCGCAACACCAAGGCTGCGGTGCCCTCCAACGTCAGCCGCATGGGTCTGCCTGGGGATCTGCTTGCGTTCGTGCGCGACGCCGACGTGGTCGTCAACACGCTGCCCCTGACGCCGGACACCCGCGACATGTTCGATGCGGAGATCTTTGCGGCAATGAAGCGGTCGGCGTTCTTTGTCAACGTCGGGCGTGGCGGCACCGTCGTCACCGACGCGCTGGTCGCCGCGTTGACGAGCGGGAAACTCGGAGGGGCGGGGCTCGATGTCGTGGACCCGGAGCCGCTGCCGGCCGGGCACCCCCTGTGGAAGGCCCCCGGGCTCATCCTGACGCCGCACGTCGCCGCCGACTCGGACCTGGACGCGGATGTGCGATGGCTGCTCGTCCGCGAGAATCTGCGTCGCTTCGTCGAAGGTGGGCGGATGCTGTCCGAGGTCGACGCGACACGCGGGTATTGACACCACCACCGACGAGCCGGCGGGCACAAAAAAACCGAGAGGCGGTTGAGGCCTCTCGGGTTGATGCTGAGGTGTTGGGTCCGCGCCGGCGGCAAGCCGCTGGCGCTCGACCGGCTAGGCGCGGCGCCGTGCGACGCGGCGGTGAGCCACCAACGAGGCGACGCCGGACAGGACGAGCACCATGTACCCGGGTTCCGGGACGTCGCCCGGGCATGGCCCGCCCACACACACCTCGCCGTTGCGCCCGCTCGACGCGAGCAGGGTATCTCCGGCGGCGTCTGACAGGTCGACGGCGTCAAGGGTGATCCCGCTCCTGCCGTTGGCAAGGGCCGTGAAAGAGATCGACGCCAGGACGAAACTCGCGCCCTGGGCACCCGACAGGTCTGCTGGTTCCCAGGACGCGTCCGCGACGTAGAACAGATCCAGCGAGCCGCCGCTGAACCCGAAGCTGAAGTCCTCACCCAGAGGCCCGAGTTTGCCGCTCGGGTCGTTGGTGTACGAGGCCCCGGCGAGGATGCTGTTGTTGAACAGCACGCTGAGGTAGTACGCGCCGATCGGGTCGGTCAGACCGCTCACGACGATATCGACAGATACCGTATCGCCGCCGACGGCTGTCTGGGTGGGTGGGGCGATGCTGACAATGGGAGCGGCCTCTCCCGACGCGGCCGCACCGGCCGCCACCATGGCCGCCAGCGCGAGCACGCGCGCCGCCCTGATGAAGTTCTTCATGTTTTTCATGGTGTTCTCTCCAAAACTGTTCCCGCGCCCGAAAGAATTAAGTGTGACGTGCAGGCGTCCCCACCAACGGCAGGGACGCCTCCCCCGCGTGCCTTAAGAGACCGGCGTGCGACGCTTCTGGCAGAAGCGTACGTCGGCCGCGTTGATCTTGCCATCGCCGTTGCCATCACGCGGGTCGGCGGCAGAAGTCGGTGTCTGCCGGTTGGCATTGCGGATGATCAGGAGGTCGGCATTGTCCACGTCACGGTCGCCGTCGGCGTCGCAGCGCATCGAGGAGCTCTCCCAGATCTTCTCGACGACGTTGGAGCCGAGCGTGCCGATGAACGCCTGAATCGTGTCTCGACCGGGGCCGGCGGTGTCGGCATAGGTGAACGACGTCTCGCCAGATGCGTTGGTGGTGCCGCCGCCGGTCTTGCCAGCATTCGGCCCGGTGAGCACCTTGAAGGTCACGGTCGCGCCCGCAACGGGCGTCCCGGTCGAACTGGCAGCCGTCGCCGTGACCGTGTGGTTGGTGCCGACCGGGTTGGTGGCCGTCGCTGGCGACAGGCCCACGGTGGAGAACAGGTCCGGGTCAGGCTGAATCAGCACGACAGGCGAGAGGACCAGTTCGGCCATCGCGGCAATCATCGCCTGCGACGACTCACAGCACGAGAACGACATCGTGCCCCAGTTGCCACCGCCAAGCGCGGTCGGCGACGTCTGGTTGGCCACGAGCCAGTCCTGGTACTGGCCATACCAGTCGCCAACGCCGGGCAGGTTCGCCATGCCATAGAGGCCGAGTCCCTTGAACACGTTGAACATCGAGTACGCACACCCGAAGTTGTGCTGGAACGCGTTGGCAATGGGCAACGCGTTGGCACTGCATCCCCAGTTGTAGTCGCCCCCGATTCGTCCTGAGGTCCACCGATCGCGGATGTAGGTGACCGTCGCTTCGGCCCTGGAGCCGGCGGCAAACGGGAACGGCTCGCCGAGGAAGAACAGCCCCTGCAGCGGGATCCCGCCCTTCTCCATGCCTACGAAGTACAAGCCCGCCGGATTGCCGTCGCTCTGGTAATCGAGCGAGCCGTTGGTGTTGTGGGCGTTGGACAGGGCCATGGCGAACTCGGTCCTCACAAACGCGGGCAGCGTCGCGCCCGACGCTTCCGCGTCGAGCAGACCGAGGAGGACCCACCCGATCGTCGAGCCATCGGTCGCTGACTGGTCGTTCAGGTTGTAGGCCCAGCCGCCGCGGCCCGTCCCACTCTCGTTCTGTCCGTAGACCACGGAGTTAGACAGGCGCTGGACGATCTCGGCGTACGACTTGCCGTTGGTGTCCCCGGCCACTTCGGTGTTCGTGCGGCTTCCTGCCCCGCTGCCGGCCATCACCAGCAGCGCCAGCGGCGTCTGGTAGCCCGAATCGCCGCTGAGGTAATAACCGACACACGGCGCGGGCTCGATGCCGGGGCCGACACAGGGGCTGCCGGCCGCCTGCGCGGTCAGATTCATCGACGACAGCGCGCCGATCACGAAGTTCAGCCCGCGTCGCACGACGTACTTCTCGTAGAGCCCGGTTGGGGCCGCATTCGAGTTGGCCAACCGGTACCCGTGATTCTGGAACGACGCCACCACCAGTGCGGTCGCCGACGGCCCAAAACTTCCGGGCCAACTGGTTGTCGTCGTCGCCGGGAAACCCGCTGCGCGGGAGTTCTGGGCGGTCCAGAGGAACCGGAGCCCGTTCTGAATCGCGCGATTGACGTTCAGACCGCGAAGGTCCGACGCCGACAGCGCCGCGCCGTCGTACACCTTGACCTGGACGGTCGCGCTTTCCGCGCCAACAATCAGGGTCGCGGTGAACGTGCCCGCGAGGGCATAGGTATGGTTGACGGCAATGTAGGAGCGGTCGGTGACCGGCGCAAACGCCGTGACCGGCGAGCCATCGCCAAAGTCGATCGAAAAGTTGGTGCCGACCGGCAGTGTGGTGACACCCCACACGACCTCAGACGTGCCCTTGAGCATGTCCCGGTCGGGCATCATCAACGTCTCGGCCGACACGCTCGAAGCGGTGAGCGAGAACACGAGCGCGGTCAGGGCGCCAAGCCCGACCACACCTTTTTTCAGCATCATGCGAACCATGTTTTGAACCTCTCAACTCCTCTAAACCGTTTTCAGGCCACTTCCGCACGACGACGCTACTGCAGCAGCCGCCAGCGACGGTGTTCAGAGGAAAATGTAGGCCCATCTTCAGCCTGCCCAGCCGGCACGTCAATAGGAAAATGGTCAGAAAGTGAGCTTGGTTGCACAAAAGATGCGCACACTCATTTAGTCATCGCAATGGATGACTTTGTTCTTCTTGTAAATTGGCAGAGTGCCGAGATCTGGCGAGATTAAGCCGCTCAACAGGCGAATGCGCCGCCAGGCGGTGTGACCAGGATCAGCGGCCGATGGGGGCTAGCTGAGGTCGTGTGCGCAGAACTTGCGCACCAGCCGGGCTACTGGCGCTTGGTGAGAGGGAGGGCGCGCACCGTCAGGACGACCCGGGTGCCTGGGGTCAGCTGAAGGTTCGGATTCAATCGGTTCGCGCCAAACGGACCTGCAGACAACGGCGCAGGATTTTCGATGAGGGGTGACGGCGTGTGCACGAACCCGATGAGGGTACCGTCGAGCTCGGCCCTGAAGGCATTGGTGTCGGCCATGAAGGTCGATCCGGTGTAGACCCACGGGCCCTCGGCCAGGGTCTGCTTGGTCTCGGCGTTGTAGACCAGCTGCTCGGCCCGCACCCTGCGCGGAGCGCCTTGGACCTCCCACTCGACCCACACCTCGACCGAGTCGCCGGCAGGCGGGTTGGGGTCGAAATGCTGCCGCGGCACCACCGCATGGGCCTTGTCCAGGCCGATCAGAATGAGGGCGGTGTTGAAGTTGACGGCATTGGTCTCGAGTTCCAGTGCGCTTTCGTACGACTTGAACCCACCCTGCGTGGTGGCGATGAACTCCAGCACCTGCGCCTCGTTCACCTTGCCCGGTACCGAGATCTCACGCTTGGTCAGGTCGACCCGCACGTTGCCGACGCGGAACAGGTTGTCGCCGAGGCGCGTGACCGGGGAGGGGGCCGGCGTGGCCGGCTGCGTGCCCGTGGAGGGCGCGGCAGGGATGTGTGCCGGGGCCGCGGGTTGGGCCCCTGCAGGCACAGCCGCACAGAGCAACACCACACCCAGGACGACATGGTTGCCGGGGGCCTTCCAGCTCAGCATGACGCTCACGATAGCACGCAGGACTGACGCACCGTGGTGGTGCATCCCGTACAATGTGCCGCGCCTTCCCGCTCAGCCACAAAGACATCATGCACGTGCCAACGTGGGTTCCGGTCGCTGGACTCCCATTTGTGACAGGGGTGGGCCTCCTGTGGCTCGAGGCCCCTGCCGGCAGCTGGTTCGCGCTGACGCGTGCCGCGCTCTGGCGCATGGCTGCCGATGCGTTGCTGGTCAACGTGGCCATCGTCGTGATCGCTGCGCCAATCCTGGGGGTGGTCGTCGGGGCGCGCCTTGCCGAGACAGGCGAGTCGCGAGGCCGCGTGTGGGCCATCGCTCGGCGCCTGGGATGGCTTGTCAGCGTGTTTGTCGGCGCGTCCGCGGCGGTGACCACCGCAGGTTTCGGGGGCACGTTCCCAGCGCTGGCGCTCGTGGCGACCTCTCACGCCACGCTCGGGGCAGCGGCGCTCGCGCTCGCGTCGATGGGCGCCCTGTGCCGTCAACAGTTGCGCGACCCGCTCGACGCGGTCGCGTGCAGCACCCTGTTGGCGGGCCTGGTGTCGTTTGGTGTCCTGCTCGCCGGCCCGCTCATTCAGGACCTGCCGTCTGTGATCACCAACGTCGCCCTGTTGGCCAGTCCGGTCGTGGCCACCGCGGCAAGCGCGCAGATAGACATCCTGCGGTCCGAGACCTTCTACCAGATCTCGTCCATCGCGCATCGCCGTTTCGACTATCCCGCGTGGGATGTCGCCACCGGTGTCTACCTCATCACTACGGTGCTATGCTTCGCCTTCATACACTGGTTTCCACGCCGACTGCCCAATTCGCCCCGACAAGGATGACCCGTCCATGAGTGCTGGCTCGCGTTTGCTGTTTTCCACGACTGTGTGCGCACTGCTGGTCATGTCGCTGGCGGTCGGGGCTCAGTCACCGGCCACCAGCACGGCGAAGCCGAGCGGTCGGCTCTCGCCCCAGTTGCGAAAGCAGTTGACCGAGAGTCTGAACCGCGGTGCCGCCTATCTCACCCGTCAGCAGAAGCCAGACGGCACCTGGGAGAACCATTTCGGTATCACGGGATTGGCGGCGACCGCGCTGCTGCGCATGCCGGGGGTGCCGCGCCAGAAGGCACTGGGGCAGGTGGGCAAGACGCTGGACGCCATCGCTGGTCTTGCAAAACCCGACGGGGGCATCTATGGCAAGGACGTGCCGCATTACGTGACCGCCGTCTCGGTCATGACCTTGGTTGCCGGCGGGCGACCCCAGGACCGCCCCATCATCGAGCGTGCCAGACGGTACCTGGCCGACCATCTGCTCGACGAGGGGGAAGGGATTCAGCCCGGCGACAAGTGGTACGGAGGGATGGGCTACGGCGGACCCGGCACCGGCGGCCGTCTCGCCGACATCGTCAGCCTCGAGTACGCGCTTCGGGCCATGAAGGAAGCCGATGTGCCTGCCAACGACCCCGCGTGGGCCAAGGCCATCACGTTCCTGCAGCGGACGCAGAACCGCAGCGAATCCAACGATCAGAACTGGGCGGCCAATGACGGCGGGTTCGTGTACTACCCAGGGTTCACCTACCACGTCGACGGCGGCACGCGTTCGTACGGCAGTGCGACGTACGCCGGTGTGCTGAGCTACAGCTGGGCGGACGTGAAGCGCGATGATCCCCGTGTGCAGTCGGTGATGAAGTGGATTGGCGACAACTACACCGTCGAAGAGAATCCGGGCACCGGACAGAAGACGATTTACTACTACTACATGGTGTTTGCCAAGGCGCTGCAAGCCGTGGGCGAACCGATCATCGTCGACTCCAGGGGCCGGCGTCGCAACTGGCGCGAGGACCTGGGCCAAAAGCTGATCTCGCTGCAGCATCCGGACGGCTACTGGGTCAACGAGGTCCCGGCGGAGATGCAGGACAACAAGGTCCTGGTCACCGCGTTCACGATGACCGCCCTGCAGGCCGTCCTGCAGGAATAGGCCATGCGTCGCCCTGGCCCATTGCGGCCCGGCTCGGCCTGTCACGCAGGTCCGGCCGCGATGTTGGCCGCAGTCATCTTCAGTCTGGCCGCGGGCACGGCGGCCGCAGCGACGCCGCTCCTGAAGGCATCCGCGGGGCTCGGCGGTGTCGGCAGGCCGGGGCGGTGGATGCCGGTGCGTATCACGCTGCAGACCGCCGGCCAGGACCTCCAGGGTGAGGTCGTGGCCGAGTGGGGCGGCGCCGTCGTACGCCACGCGGCCAGCGTGACCGCGCCAGGACGCAAGGAGTTCGATCTCCTCGTTCGCACGAGCGACGCCGCCGCGCACGTGACCGTCCGTTTCGAGTCATCCGACGCGGCGCCCACTTCTGTGGAACTCCCGGTGCAGATGGCGGCCACCGACGACGTGGTCACGGTCTGTGTGATCGCGCCCACGGCCCTTCTGTCCACCGAGGGCTGCACCGCGACGATGGCGCCCGAGGCATTGCCACGCTCCTTGCGCGGATACGACGCCGCTGATCGCGTCGTGTGGCCCGGCGCCACCACCGACCTCGCGCCAGAGCAGTCTGTGGCGCTCGAGCGATGGCGGTCCATTCGCGCCCTGGAGGACGCCGGCCAGTTCACGGCCGTCCCGGAACTGCCGCACGTGCTGTCGTCGCTCGCGGGCCGGTCTCGTATCCCGTCGACCCTCGTCACGGGGGCCGCCATCTACCTCGCAGCGCTCGCGGGGCTGGCCTCCTGGCTCGTGCGCTCGGCACGTGTGCCCGCGCCCCGTGTCTACGGCCTGCTCGGTCTCCTGATTGGCGCCGCGGCGGCTGCCGCTCTTGCGGCAGGACACGCCGGCCCCGCATCGGCCATCGTCCTGCACCATGTCAGCGTGATCCAGCAGGTGGCCGACACGGGCGTCGCCCTGGTGTCGATGCGTGCCGTTGCCGTCTTTCCAGCGTTCGACTCGTTCGTCCTGCGTGCCGAGGTGACCGACGGGGCCATGCGGCCCGATGTCGAGGGTCCCCGCTCGCGTGAGGCGTTCGACCAGGGCGGCCATCCCCTCGTCGCGGGACGCTACGGACTCGGGGCACGGCTGCCCGTGTCGGTGGAAGCTGCGTCCGACGCCGCGCCGTTCGCTCTCTCTCAGCGGGGAGGTCTGCTGCGTATCACCAACACGTCGGACATGGACCTGCGCGACTGTCGTGTGGCGCCGGGCTCGTCACAGGAGGTGGCGACGTCGCTGGCCAGGGGTGCCAGCGTGGAGATCCCGTGGCCCGCTGATGCGGAGCGCGGCATCGTGACCTGCAAGACCGGCGAGTCTCCGATTTCGTTCACGAGCGAGGGGCGCAGGGTCGTCACGACGGGCGTGACCACCGTGTCGGCATTCGGCGCCGCCCCCGATCGTCGGCGCCCATGATTTCGACACACCGGCTTGGCAAGTCGTTTGGCCGCCTGGAGGCGCTGCGCGAGATCGACCTCGAGGTCGCCCCCGGCGAATGTCTCGGCGTCTCCGGCGTGGCAGGCAGCGGACGATCGACCCTGCTGCGGCTGATGGGCACCCTTGTCGCTCCGACGACCGGCACCGTCACCGTCGCGGGTATCGACGCGGTCGCCGATGTCTATCAGGCGCGACAGCACATGGTCCATGTGGGTCGCGATCTGCCGGGTCGATCCCGCCTGTCGACCCGCGACCATGTGCACGCCGTCCTTGGGGCGCGACTGCCGAGAACCCCGGCGGTCCGCCGCCGGGCGACCGACGACGCCCTGGATCGAGCCCAGCTGGTGCCCGACGCGAGCGTCGACACGCTGACCGACGAAAGACGAGCCCGTCTCGCAATCGCAACGGCCTTCTTGCTCCAACCGCGAGTGCTGCTGCTCGACGAGCCTCTGCAGGGCCTCGACGCGCAGTGGCACGTCCAGTGTGTCGAGTGGTTGCGCGAGGTGCGCGATGCCGGCACGACCGTGGTGCTGGCGATGGGCAACGAGGCACACCTGTTGCCGCTCTGTCACCGTGTCGAGCACCTCGCAGCAGGACGGCTCGTCGCCGGCGACGGGACGGCGGGTGCCCCTCACCTCGCTGGTCGGCCCACCTAGATGCGTGCCCTGGCGGTGCGTGACCTCTCAGTGATCGCGAGCCACCCCGCGTTTCTGCTGGCGATGTGCGTGCACGTCGCGGTGCTTGCGGTCTTTCTGACCGCCTGGAGCCATGGCGTGCCACAGCTGCCCGGGCGCAATGCCTACGAGCAGCAGCGCCTCGTGCAGTGGACCACCCTGGCGGTGCTGCTGCCGTGGACCGCCATCAGGTGCCTGCCGCGCGAGCAGCGTCGTGACGTCGCGCTACTGGCGTTGCTGACGGCCGTGCGCCCCTCGCACGTGCTGCTGTCCAGGATCATCGCCACATTTCTCGCGCTGAGTGTCCTGGTGGCCAGCGGCATGCCGATGGTCATCCTCGCCCAGCAGGTCGCCGGTGTTCCCCTGCCGCACGCGCTTGGTGGGCTCATGTCGATGCTCGGCCTGGTGGCACTGGCGTCGGCCACCTCGGTCTGGTGGAACACGGCGTACAGTGACCCCGTGACTGCATGGCTTGCCACGACGGGGACGGTCGTGGGCCTTCTGGTCTGTGGCACGATCCTGGTGTCCCCGGCGATCGCGCCCTGGCTCTTCTGGACCGCAGCGCTGGCCACCGGAGTGGCGATGATGCGGGACGCGGACGTGTCGATGCGCCACATTTCGGAGGAGCCGGCATGACGCGCCGCACCCTGTGGCCGACCCGGCCTGCAGCGGAACCGGTCGCCATCGAGGGCGAAGCGGGAACGTTCCTGAGCCTGCTCGCACGCTTCCGCCGCCGGTTGCACTGGGTGACAGTTTCACGTGATGCGCTGGTCATCGGCCTGGCCGGCGTCGTGGCCGTCGAGGCGATGCTGATCGTCAGGCCGGACGCGTCAACGTCGCCGCTGGCGATTGGCGCCGTTGCCATGGCGACGTTAGGCCTGGTACTGGTATCGGCCTACCTGCGCACGCCGACGCTGCGTGGCACCGTGGCCGCGCTCGACCTGCGCACGCGACGCGACGAAGGACTGGCGACCGCGCTGCAGTTTGCCGAGACCCGGGACCCGGTGGCGTGCCTGGTTCACCGCGCGGCAAGCGCCCGCGTTGCCGCACTTGCACCACGCCTGGTCTTCCCGCTCGAAGCTCCGCCCCACTTCCGCAGCATGCTGGCCGCCCTCGCCATCGTCACGGTCGTGTGCGCGCTGAACCTGACGGCGACATCGGTTCGCTGGCCGACGGTCCGTGGCGGCGTCGTGATCAGCGGTGGGCCAGCACCCATGCAAACCTCGGCGCGTCGGCAGGACCCCAACGCACCGGAGCGCCCGTCGGGCTCCACGGCCTCGACCGGACCCCTGTCCGCGTCCGCGGCTCCTCCTTCGCAGACCGCGCCGTCACAGCGTGCCTCCACCGATCCGGCGATCTCGCAGAGCCTTGCTGCCGCGGAGCCGACCGGTTCGGCTCGCGCGGCTGCATCGACGACCGGTGGCGCAGGCCCGCGCCCTGCCACTGCCATGTTGTCCGACGGTGCATCTGGTGCCGGGGCGACTGCGAGCCCGCAGCGTGACGTCACGACGCCGCGCAGTGAGCCCGGCGGCACTGGCGGGCGTGGCGGCATCGGCGGCGGTGCGGGAGGTGGCGCAAGCGCAGCCGCCGAGGAGCCGGTGAACAGCGCGGGCGGCGTCAGCAACGGCGCACTCATCGGCCTCTCAGCCAGATCGCGACTCACGTCGCGGCCGGCCAGCAAGGAGTACGCTGCGCGTTACCGGGCGGCGCGCGCGCGTGCCGAGGTCGCCGTCCAGCAGGAACGCATACCTCCGCGCCGGCGGGCACACGTGCGGGAGTACTTCGCCACCATTCACCCCGCAGGCCTTCCATGACGGACCCGACGACTGCAATAGAAGTCCACGCCGCCTCGTTCCGCGAATGCTTCGACCACCTCCGCACGGAGATCGGACGGGTCTTCGTGGGGCAGCCCGACCTGGTGGACCACGTCCTTCTCTGCTTCTTCTGTCAGGGCCACGCGTTGATCGAGGGACCACCTGGCCTTGGCAAGACCCTGCTGGTGCGCACGCTGAGTCAGGCCGTGGATCTGCAATTTGCCAGGATCCAGTGCACACCGGACCTGATGCCCGCCGACGTCAGTGGGACCAATCTGCTGACCGAGTCGCCGGGTGGGCGGCGCGAGTTCACGTTCCAGCGCGGGCCGCTGTTTGCCAACGTCGTCCTGGCCGACGAGATCAACAGGGCAACGCCCCGGACCCAGGCCGCATTTCTCGAGGCCATGCAGGAAGGTCACGTGACGGTGTTCGGCGTCACCCACCCTATCGAGGCGCCGTTCTCCGTATTCGCCACGCAGAACCCGATCGAGATGGAGGGGACCTATCCCCTGCCTGAAGCGCAGCTCGATCGGTTCTTCTTCAAGTTGAACGCTCGAGTGCCTGGCATCGAGGAGATGGCCGAGATCATGGCGCGCACGACCGGCGATCCACTCCCAGCCCCCGTGCCCCGCTTCGGCGCCGCGACCGTGGCCTCGATGCTCACGCTGGTGAAACAGGTCAAGATCGCCCAGGCCCCGCTGCTCCTGGCGCTCCGGCTCGTGCGCGCCACCCATCCCGACGGCGAGCATGCGCCGGAGAGCGTCCGTCTGTACGTGCGCTACGGCGCCAGCCCGCGCGCAGCACAGGCCATGATCCTGGCAGCCAAGGCCCTGGCCTTGCTCGACGGTCGCTACCATGTCTCGAGCGAAGACGTGCGACGGGTGGCGTGGCCGGCGTTGAACCATCGCGCCATCCGCAACTTCCGCGCCGAGATCGACCACGTCCCCCAGGAGACCATCATCGACGACGTGCTCGCGGCCGTCGGCGAGGGGTGACGCGATGCTGTCGGCTGAGGAAGCACGCACGCTCCAGCGCCTCGTCCTGCTGGGTGGGGGCACGGCGTCCGGTGCCGGCTCAGGGTCGCGGCACGCGCGATCGCGAGGCCTCGGCAGCGAGTTCCACGACTACCGGCGCTATCAGCCGGGCGACGACCCCCGCACCATCGACTGGACCGTCGAGGCGCGCCTTCGTCAGCTCGTCGTGCGGGTCTGTCAGGCCGAAGGTCATCTACGGGTGCACCTGCTCGTCGACGTCAGCGGCTCGATGGCCGTGGGCACACCGAGCAAGCTCGCGTGCGCGTCCAAGGTGGCCGCCGCCCTGTGCTACCTGGCCATCGAGCGTCGCGACAGCGTCGGGATCGCCACCTTCGACGACGCCATCCGCACGCATCTGAGGCCTGCGACAGGCCGCCACCAGGTGTTTCGTGTCTTCGACGTGCTGCGACATGCGGCGCCGGCAGGGCGCTCGCGCATCGACCGTGCGCTGACCGATTTCACGAGGCGTGCGCGGGAAGGTGGCATGGCCATCGTCCTGTCCGACTTCTTCCAACGCGACGGGGTCCTCGACGGTCTTCGCTATCTGCGCAGCAGCGGCCTCGCCCTCGCCGTCCTGCAGATTGTCGCTCCGGAGGAACTGCGGCCATCGATTGTCGGCGAGGTGGAGCTCGCAGATATCGAAGACCCGGCCACTCCGGCGGTCACGGTCGACCGTGCGGCGGTCTCGGCGTACCAGCAACGCGTCTCACAGACATCGGCAGCCCTGGCGGCGTTTTGCGCCGAACGCGGGATGCCGTGGGCGCAGGTGCAATCCTCGACGAGCTTTGAAGGCCTGGTGGAGGCCTGCGTCAAGGCCCGGATACTCGGCGGCCACGCGTAGACGCGGTCATGCAGCTGCTCAACCCCGGCGCGCTCTGGTATCTCGCCCTGGCGCTGGTCGTCTTGCTGGTGAGACGTCGGCGGGCCCGGCGCCATCTCGTCGTGTCCAATCTGTACCTGTGGCATGAGGCACTGCGGCCTGAGCGGATGCAGTTCGCGTTCACGCGAATCCGCCGGCACTGGCTGGCGTTGTTGCAGGCCGCCGTCATCATCGCCGCGATCGCCGCTCTGGCGCGGCCCGTCTTGTCCTGGCAGCCGCCGCGTGTCGTCTTCATCGTCGATGTGTCGGCGAGCATGGGCGCTCGCGAACACACGTCGACGCGGCTCCAGCAGGCCAAGGCGCGTGCGCTCGACGTGCTGCGAGGCCTGCCGGCGCGCGCGTTGGTCAGGATCGTGGCCGCAGGTCCGACGCCAACCGACGTCGGGGAGTACGTCGCGGTCGACCCGGCCCTGGTGCGGGGGATCGAGTCACTCGACGTGACCGCGGGTACGTCGGACCTCGGGGCCGCGCTGGAGACGGTTGTCGCGCCGCCAGAAGGCGTGCCCGACACATACGTGTTCTCCGACATGGTGGCACCGGAGCCCCCTGCGGCCCGCGCGTACGCCGGGCGTCGTCATTGGATCACAGTGGGACGACCCGCGCAGAACACCGCGATCACCGCGCTCACCGCGCGGCGTGTGACCGCGACTCATCCCGGCGGGCAGGTATTCGTCCAGGTGTGGAATCACGGCGCCGACGCTCGCCAGGTCGACGTCGAACTGACCCAGGACGACGTCGAGATCGCGAGGCTCCCGCTTGCCCTGGGGCCCAATGCGTCCGGCTCCCTGATCGTCGACGTGCCCAGGCTCGACGGAGTCCTCAGGGCCCGGGTGCGGCATGACGATGCACTGGCCGTGGATGACGAGCGGTTCGCCGTTGTGCCGTCGGGTGCGCCGATTCGCGTGCTCTTGTCGACGGCCGGCAGCTTCTTCCTCGAGAAGGTCCTCGCAGCCAATCCAGACGTGCAGCTCGATGTGGTCGCCCCGTCGTCCAACGTAAAATCTTCCGCGTCGACCTACGACGTCGTCGTCTGTGACCTGTGCCCGGCCGTGCCTGACGTCGCGCCAGGCGTGCTGCTGATCGTGCCCGCGCCCCCCGCGACGGGACCATTCGCGCCGCTGTCGATCGGTGCAGCCGTACATCCCGTCGCGGCCTCGCTCGACCTCGGGGACGGCCTGGTGGCGCCTCTTGCAGCGGCGGCCGATCCAGTCGCGGCAGACGTCATCCTGCGTGTGGGCGATGCTCCTGCCGTGGTCGCCTACGAGCGCCACGGCCAGAGGGTCGTCCAGGTGCACGTCGATCTGGCCTCGTCGGGGCTGTCGATGATGACGGCGTTCCCCGTGCTGGTGGCCAACGCGATCGACTGGCTGGCGTCGCGCGACGCGACGCCCAGGCACGTGTCCGCCGGCCGTCCCCTGTCCTGGACCGTCAAGGACCCGCGCATGCTCGAGGGTGTCGCCGTGGAGGGGCCAGATGGGCGAGCCGTCACCGCTCGTGTGGCGGCGCGGCATCTGACGGTCACCGACACCGCGTCCGCTGGTGTGTACCGGGTGCGCGGCCGACAGTGGACCG
>Ga0136633_1000432_pt1 | contig 31853 bp, 28 predicted proteins | sample AntDrymeUQ832206_2_FD_105494 | JGI IMG/M metagenome (GOLD analysis project Ga0136633, IMG submission 105494) | Polar desert sand microbial communities from Dry Valleys, Antarctica - metaG UQ83 (22.06) | ecosystem: Environmental > Terrestrial > Soil > Desert | place: Antarctica: Dry Valley... | reverse complement strand
GCGCTTGCTCGGTGACGGTCACGAGGAGCGCGAGGGGGCGGCCGAGGTCGCTGTCGTCAATACCTGCTGTGTGACGCACGAGGCCGTCTCGAAGTCCCGCCAGGCGGCCGCGCGCGCTGCACGCACTCACCGCCGGGTCTATGTCACCGGCTGCGCGTCGAACCTCGACGGTGCGTTCGAAGGTCTGCCCGAGAACGTGCACGTCGTTGCGCAAACCGGTGCAGACGCGGCCGCGACCATTGCCGGCGACGTCGGCGCGCTCGCCTGCGTGCAGAGCGAGCCTCGGCTCGGGCGCACGCGTGCGTTCGTAAAGATCCAGGACGGCTGCTCGTTCTCCTGCGCGTTCTGCGTGATCCCGCTCGTTCGCGGCGGAACGCGCAGCAGGAGAGCGGAGATGATCCTGGCGGAGGTCCGCCGCCGCACGGCACAAGGACATCGCGAGATCGTTCTCACCGGCGTGAACCTCGGCTGTTTTCGCGATCGCGAAGCGGGCTACACGCTCCCTCGCTTGATCCGCGAGGTGGGGGCGATCCCAGGTGTCGAGCGCTTGCGCCTCTCCTCGATCGAGGTGAATCACGTCACCGGCGAGCTCGTCAGCGCGCTCGAGGAGACGGAGACCGTCTCGGCTCACCTCCACGTACCGCTCCAGTCCGGCGACGACCGCCTTCTAGGCGCCATGCGGCGGCGCTACCGGGTGGAGCAGTACCTCGCGCGCGTTGCTCCGCTCGTGCGCTTCAACCTCACGACGGACGTGATCGTCGGCTTTCCGGGTGAGGACGATGCCGCCTTCGAACGCACGCTCGAGGTCGTGCGCGCAGCCGGAATCACGAAGGTGCACGTGTTTCCCTACTCGCCGCGTCCGGGCACCGCGACCGCGGCCGACGACACGGTTCCAGAAGCGGTGAAGAGGGAGCGCAGCGCGCGACTCCGCAGCCTCTCCGACGAGCTCTGCCGCAAGCGCTGGCAATCGCGAGTCGGGACCATCGACCGCGTGCTCGTCGACCGCCCTGGGCGAGGGTACGCGGACGACTACACACCGTGGCTGCTGGATGCGCCGGTCGGGGAGCTCGTGCTCGCCCGCGCCCTCGGTCTGTCCGAGGAGGGGATCCTTGCCGCCGCTGCCTGAAGACTCGTGTCTCTTCTGCCGGCTCGTGGTCGAGGGCGACCACGTCCATGCGGCTCCAGGCTTCGTTGCGATCCGGGACATCAAGCCGGCAGCCGAGACGCATCTCCTCGTGCTGCCCGCGCGCCACATCGACACGTTCAAGGACGTTGCGGCATTCCCGGACGAGGAGGCAGGCCGCATGCTCCGCTTCGTCGCGGAGACAGCCGAGACGGCTGGGCTTGACGATTACCGCCTGCTCGTGAACGTCGGCCCCCGTGCCGGTCAGACCGTATTCCACCTGCACTGGCACATCCTCGGCGGGCGGCTCCAAGCCGAGCGGATCGCGTCCGAGCTCGGGGCGGAGGGGCCGTGAAGTTGCCGGCGCTTGCGTCCTTGCCGTCTGCAGGACACGATGCGGGGTCGGCATGAGCCTCATCGCACGCATCGAATCCGAGCTCAAGGACGCGCGGCTCGCGCGCGACAACGACCTGCGCGACGCGCTCAGCCTCCTCCTGAGCGCGCTCAAGACCTCCGAGAAGGAGCTGCAGCGCCCGCTCTCCGAGGAGGAGGAGCTGCAGGTGCTTCAGCGTGAGCGCAAGCGCCGTGTCGAAGCCGCGGACGCCTTCCGGGCCGCCGGTCGCGAGGAGCAGGCCGAGGATGAGGAGTACGAGCTCGAGGTGCTCGAGGACTTCATGCCCGAGCAGCTCGCCGAGGAGGAGATCGAGGAGATCATCGACGACGTCATCTCCGAGGTCGGCGCAACGAGCATCCGCGATCTGGGGCGCGTCATGGCCGGCGTCATGCACCAGGTGTCCGGCCGGGCCGACGGCTCGACCGTGAGCCAACTCGTCAAGGAGAAGCTCGCCTGACATGGCCGACCTCGACAGCGTCGAGGCGTACCTCGAAGGCAAGGATCCCGCTGGCGTGGCGCTCTTCCGCCGCTTTGAGACGTTCGTCGAGCGTTGTGGTTTCTCCGAGCCGGCGCCGCGGAGCTCGATCGTCTACTGGAGGCGCACACGCGTCTTCGCGGGTGCATACATCGAGCGTCGCAGGCTGGAGCTGAACATCGACCTCCTGCGGGAGGCCGAGCATCCCTGTCTGATCGCCGCCTTTCCCACGACGAAGCGAGTGATCACGCACCGTCTTCGGATCACGGACGCGGCCCAGCTCGACGAGTCGATCCGCGCGCTCGTCGCCGAGGCCTACGACGACGTCGGCCCAGGGACCCGCGGCGGTTGACGCGCCTAGACTGAGCTTCGTGCCACAGCAGGTGCTGGACGTATCGAACGAAGTGGCCGCTGAGCTCGCGGGCGTTCAGGACGGCGTGCTCGACGCGCTCCGTGAGCGCCTCGAGTGCACGATCTCGCTGCGCGGCAACCGGCTGACGCTCGACGGCGACGGCGAGCGCGTCGCGGCCGCTCGCGCGGTCGTGGACGAGCTCGTGGAGCTGGTCGAGGGCGGGCATCGAGTCGGCCCGGACACGGTCGGTGCCGTGCTCACGGCGCTCGACCAGGCCGAGGACGTACGCGACGTCTTCGAGGACGTCGTCTGGCGGCATCGGGGGAAGCAGATCACGCCGAAGACGGTCAACCAGAAGCGCTATGTCGACGCGATCCGCCGGGGAACGGTGACGTTCTCGGTGGGGCCGGCCGGCACCGGCAAGACGTACCTCGCGATGGCGCTCGCGGTCGCCGCCCTGTCCGAGGGCGGCGTCGGGCGAATCATCCTTACCCGTCCCGCAGTGGAGGCCGGCGAGCGGCTCGGGTTCCTCCCGGGGGACATGCTCGCGAAGGTCGACCCGTATCTCCGCCCGCTCTATGACGCGCTCTACGACATGCTCGATCCGGAGCGGCTGGCGGGCTACATGGAGCGCGGGACGATCGAGGTCGCGCCGCTCGCGTTCATGCGCGGACGCACGCTGAACGACTCCTTCATCGTGCTCGATGAGGCGCAGAACACGACTCCGGAGCAGATGCAGATGTTTCTCACGCGCCTCGGCTTCGCCTCGAAGATGGTCGTCACGGGCGACATCACGCAGGTCGATCTCCCGCACGATCAGGCGTCGGGGCTCATTCAAGTGCGCGAGATCCTCGGTGGCATCGATGGGATCGCTTTCGTCGAGTTCGGTCACGAGGACGTCGTCCGGCACAAGCTGGTGCAGCGGATCGTCGAGGCCTATAAGCGGCACGCCGAGGAAACCGGCACCGCGCGCCGGCGCTGAGCGGTGATCACGGTCGAAACGACGAATCGGAGCGGCGTCGCGGTCGACGAGCAGGCGGCCTCCGAGCTTGCGCGACGCGTCCTCGAGGCAGAGGGTGTGAGCGACGGCGAGCTCGGACTCGCGTTCGTCGGGGCCGACGAGATCCGCGGCTTGAAGAGCGAGCACTTGGACATCGACGAGGAGACGGACGTGCTCTCCTTCCCGCTGGACGGCCGAGACGACCTGCCCGAGGGGGTACCGCGTGCGCTCGGTGACGTCGTGCTCTGTCCACAAGTGACGGGTGCTGAGTGGCGCGCCCCGCTCGTCCATGGGCTCCTGCACCTGCTCGGCTACGACCACGGCGCGGAAATGGACGTCCGTGAGAGGCAGCACACGACGTGAGCTCGCGCCACCGCAGCCCGTCTCTGTTCGAAAGCTTCAACTACGCCGCGGAAGGGGTGATCCACGCGCTCCGCACGCAGCGGAACCTCTGGATCCACTTCGCGATCGCAGTTGGCGTGCTCATCGCTGCCCTCGCATTCGGCGTCTCGAAGATCGAGCTCATGGTGCTCCTGCTCGCAATCACGTTCGTCCTCGTCGCCGAGCTGGTGAACACGGCGATCGAGGCGGCGGTCGACGTGGCCTCGACCTCCTTCGACCCGATGGCGAAGCTCGCGAAGGACATCGCGGCCGGGGCCGTGCTGATCGCGGCGTTGAACGCACTCGCCGTCGGCTACCTCGTCTTCTCGGGTGCCGTCGCCGATCGCAGCTCGCGGTTCCTCGACCGCCTCGCGAACGTTCCAGAGGAGCTGACGCTGGTCGCGCTCGCGGTGACGATCATCGTCGTCATCGCCGTAAAGGCGATCACGGGCAGCGGGACGCCGCTCCGAGGTGGCCTGCCATCGGGTCATTCGGCGGTCGCGTTCGCCGGGTGGATGGCGGTTACGCTCGTGCTCGACGACTCGTCCCACCACTTCCTCGTCTCGACCCTGACCTTGATCATGGCCCTACTCGTCGCCCAGACCCGTGTCGAGAGCGGAGTCCACTCCGCCTCGGAGGTCGTGAGCGGCGGCGCCCTCGGCGCCCTGATCACGCTCGCGCTCTTTCAGGCCTTCGGATGACGGACGCTCAGGTCACCGACGGCGCGCTCCTGGCTGCGGCGGACGCGATCGCCGCATGCGCCTACGCGCCGTACTCGTCGTTCGACGTGGGCTGTGCCCTACTCACTCGAGACGGGAAGGTCGTCGAGGGCGTGAACGTCGAGAACGCGGCGTACCCGCTCGGGATCTGCGCGGAGCGGGCAGCGTTCAGCCGTGCAATCGCAATGGGATATCGGCCCGGCGACTTCGTCGCGGTGGCCATTACCGCGTCGCCGTGCGGAGGTTGCAGGCAGTGGCTCCTGGAGATGGGAGTCGAGCGCGTGGTGTTCCGGAACGACGAGAACGTGGTCACGATGAGGCCGGACGAGCTTCTGCCCGAGTCGTTCACCGCGGCCGACCTCCGGTGAGCCTGTTGAGCGATCGTCACGCTTTCGGCACGAAGCCGTATCCCATGCGCGTGCATTTCCTCGTTACGATCGCAGTGGGTGGTGGGCCGGGGTGCCCCTACGAGAAGGTGTCGTGAGATCGGGCATCGTCGCAGTCGCCGGTCGCCCGAACGTCGGCAAATCGACCCTCGTGAACGCGCTTACCGGTGAGAAGGTCGCGATCACCTCGAAGGTGCCGAACACGACGCGCCGCAGGGTGTTCGGCGTCGCGAACGGCCCGGACTACCAGCTCGCGCTCGTCGACCTCCCCGGTTTCCAGCGCCCGCTCGACACGCTGACCGAACGCATGCAGGCAACGGTGGACTCGTCGATCGAGGACGTCGATGCCGTGCTCGTAGTCGTCGACGCCCGGGAGCACATCGGCTCCGGGGATCGCTTCGTGGCACGCCGGGTGTTTGCGCTCGGCAAGCCGGTGATCATCGTGCTGAACAAGGTCGACCGGCTGAAGCCGAGTCACGTCGTGTCGCAGATGCAGACGGCGGCGAAACTCGGCGACTTCCACGCGCTCCATCCGGTGAGTGCGAAGACGAAGGACGGGATCGGAGAGCTCCGCGACGACCTGGTCACGCTTCTCCCGGACGGTCCGGCGCTCTTCCCGCTCGAGCAGCGGACGGATCTCACGGTCGAGGAGCGGGTCGCCGAGGTCATCCGCGAGAAGGCGCTCCAGCTGACCCGCGAAGAGGTGCCGCACGCCGTCTTGGTCGAGGTGGATGAGATCGCCGAAAAGGTCGTGCGGGCGTTCGTTTACGTGGAGACGCAGTCCCAGAAGGGGATCCTCGTCGGCAAGAAAGGGGCGATGATCCGCGAGATCGGAACACGCGCGCGGCCGGAGGTCGATGCGCTCGTGGGGCATCCGGTGTTCCTGGAGCTACAGGTGAAGGTGCGGCCGAAGTGGCGCCGCGATCCGAGATTGCTCGAACGGCTGGGCCTTTAGAACCACGGCCGGGACTACACTCGGAGCGTGGCGCAGGCACCCGCACGGGTAGGCGGCTTCGAGCTACCGCTCGAGCCCCGGCTGCCAAGAATCGGCTCGATTGACGCCGTTGCTCTCGAAGAGCGCGCAGCGTCGCTTGCGAAGCGGTCGATCAAGCGGGAGTCGAAGCTCCAGGCGCTCGACCTCGCGGTGCGGATGATGGACTTGACGACGCTCGAGGGCCAGGACACGCCGGGGAAGGTGGCGGCGCTTTGCTCGAAGGCGCTCCGGCCGGATCCGGTCGACCCGAGCGTGCCGCCGGTCGCGGCGGTCTGCGTCTATCCGAACCTCGTCGCGCCTGCCAAAGAGCGGTTGCGCGGGAGCACCGTGAAGGTCGCGTCGGTCGCCACCGCGTTCCCATCCGGCCAGTCGCCGACGGACCTCAAGGTGGCGGAGACGCGCGCGGTCGTCGAGCTCGGAGCGGACGAGGTGGACATGGTCATCGACCGCGGCGCATTCCACTCCGGCCGCTACGCGAAGGTCTACGACGAGATCGTGCGCGTGAAGGAGGCGTGCGGCGACGTGCATCTCAAGGTGATCCTCGAGACCGGCGAGCTCGGGACCTATGACAACGTGCGGCGCGCGTCGCTGCTCGCCATTGCGGCGGGGGCGGACTTCATCAAGACCTCGACCGGCAAGATCAGCCCCGCGGCCACGCTGCCGGTGACGCTCTGCATGATGGAGGCCGTCCGCGACGTGCATGCGGAAACCGGTCGTATCGTCGGCATCAAGCCCGCCGGCGGGATCAGGCAGTCGAAGCAGGCCGTGCAGTACCTCGTCGTCCTCTACGAGACGCTCGGCGTGCAGTGGATGACGCCCGATTTGTTCCGCTTTGGCGCCTCGACGCTCCTGAACGACGTCCTCATGCAGATCCGCAAGGAGCGCACGGGGCGGTATCAGTCCGGCGACTACTTCACGATCGACTGATGGCGCAGGTCGAGAAACGTCCTTCCGCCGTCCCCGCCCCGCTCGCGTGGGAGTACGCGGCCGCGCCGGAGGCGCGCGACATCGTCGAGATCAAGCCACGGTACGGGCTTTTCATCGGGGGCGAGGAGGTCGAGCCGCGCTCGGGCAAGTCGCTCACCTCGATCTCGCCCTCGACAGAGGAAGAGCTCCTCGAGTTCGCGCTCGCTGGGCCTGAGGACGTCGATCTCGCCGTCTCGACCGCCCGGAGTGCGTTCGACGACGGGTGGGCGAAGCTCGCTCCCTCAGAGCGGGCGAAGTACCTCTTCCGCATCGCGCGCATCCTCCAGGAGCGCTCGCGCGAGTTCGCGGTCGCCGAATCGCTCGACGGCGGCAAGCCGATCAAGGAGTCGCGCGACGTCGATCTCCCGCTCGCAGCGGCGCATTTCTTCTACTACGCCGGGTGGGCGGACAAGCTCGAGTACGCATTTCCGAATCGCAACCCGAAGCCGCTCGGGGTTGCGGCGCAGATCATCCCCTGGAACTTCCCGCTCTTGATGCTCGCGTGGAAGATCGCACCTGCGCTCGCGTGCGGCAACACCGTCGTGCTCAAGCCGGCCGAGACGACGCCGCTAACGGCGCTCCTGTTCACCGATGTCTGCCGGCAGGCGGAACTGCCTCCGGGGGTCGTCAACATCGTCACGGGCGACGGCACGACGGGCGCGCATCTCGTCAAGCACGAGGACATCGACAAGCTCGCGTTCACCGGCTCCACCGAGGTCGGGAAGCTCATCATGCGCGAGCTCGCGGGGCGCGACGTGAAGCTGACGCTCGAGCTCGGTGGCAAGGCGGCGAACATCGTCTTCGACGACGCGGCGCTGGACCAGGCTGTCGAGGGGATCGTGAACGGCATCTACTTCAATCAGGGGCATGTGTGCTGCGCCGGGTCTCGGCTGCTCGTGCAGGAGTCGATCTACGAGCCGTTGATCGACAAGCTGAAGCGCCGTCTCTCGACGTTGCGCGTCGGCGATCCGCTGGACAAGAACACGGACGTCGGAGCGATCAACTCCGCGGAGCAGCTGGCCCGGATCACGGAGCTCGTCGCGAGCGGGGAGGAGGAGGGTGCCGAGATCTTCCAACCCGAGTGCCGGCTGCCGGAGCGCGGCTACTGGTTCCGGCCGACGCTCTTCACGAACGTCGCGCAGAGCTACCGCATCTCGCAAGAGGAGATCTTCGGGCCGGTGCTCTCGACGATGACGTTCCGAACGCCCGAGGAGGCGATCGAGAAGGCGAACAACACGCCGTACGGGCTCTCGGCAGGAGTCTGGACGGAGAAGGGATCGCGCATCCTGTGGATGGTCGAGCGCTTGCGGGCGGGTGTGGTATGGGCGAACACGTTCAATCGCTTCGACCCGTCGTCGCCTTTCGGCGGTTACCGGGAGTCGGGATTCGGGCGCGAAGGCGGTCGCCACGGACTCGCGCCGTATCTGAGGTTCGAGTGAGCGCGCGCGGCGAGGTACGCGAGCCGCAGCACACGTTCTCCCCACCCTGGGTGGGGAGCTTGGCCGCCCTCCACCCGCTGCCGAGCGTACCGGCGAACTCGCCACACGAGACACACGCAGCTGCACCAAATTCGTGCCGGTTTTCCCACATGTCGGCGACATGGCGGAGGAGGGGTCGAGCGTGACTCGGATTCCGGTCAAGAAGACGTACAAGCTCTACGTCGGCGGCGCGTTCCCGCGCTCGGAGTCCGGCCGCACCTACCAGGCCGAGGGCCAGAACGTCGCCCGCGCGTCTCGTAAGGACGTTCGCGATGCTGTTCGCGCCGCCCGCGGGGCGTTCCCTGTGTGGTCGGGCATGACCGCGTACAACCGCGGCCAGGTTCTGTACCGGCTCGCGGAGATGCTCGAGGCTCGCGCGACCGACCTCGCGGCCGTCTCGTCCGGGCGCAAGGAGGTCGAGGCCGCGATCGATCGTGTCGTCTGGTACGCAGGCTGGGCCGACAAGCTGCCCCAGATTCTCGGGGGTTCAAACCCCGTTGCGGGGCCGTACTTCGACTTCACCGTTCCCGAGCCGACCGGAGTGGTCGCGGTGCTCGCGCCTGGCGAACCGCCCCTGGCCGGGATCGTCTCGCGGATCGCGCCCGCCCTTGTTGGTGGCAACGCCGTCGTCGCCGTCGCGTCCGAGGAGCACCCCCTCGCAGCGATCGAGCTCGCCGAGGCGCTCGCGACCTCAGACGTCCCAGCAGGGGCGATCAACATCCTGACCGGCTTCCACGACGAGCTCGCACCCTGGCTCGCCGGTCACATGGACGTCAACGCGATCGATCTCACCGGTGCGAACGGCGACGTCGCCGAGCTCGAGCGGCTCGCGGCGGAGAACGTCAAGCGCGTCGTGCGCTCGCCGACCGACACGCAGAGCCCGTGGGAGATCGAGGCGTTCCTCGAGCTCAAGACCGTCTGGCACCCCATCGGTCTCTAGAAGTTTGCCCCGGCCGCTCGGAACGCCGCCGCGTACGAGCGTCTTGACCTATCCGCGCATCGCGTACACCGCCTGCCGAAGGCTCGCGCCGACCGGCTCCGACGCGAGTACCCACGCGGCCAGCGGCCGGTCGCCCGCGTAGGTCACGGAGACGTAGTCGGCGAGCATGCGGCCGGAGACCGTGTTCGGGAGCCACTCGACGCGCATCGTCTGCGCCGACAGTCGCCGAGGCCCGCCGAACCCGTTCGCACGGCCTGGAGATTCGATGAGCTCGACGTCGATGCCTCCCGGACGGACGACGTGGTAGACGATCGCCATCCGGCCTGTTTGCGGGTGGATGCCGATAGCGGGAATGAACGAGTTTCGGCGAGACGTCACCGCCACGGGCGCGCTCCAAGCGCTCCCGTCCGGCGAGCTGGAGACAAGAACGCTGTTTACGTCACACCCGGGATCGAACCGACAGTCGTGCCAGGTGATCCAGACCCGCCCGGACGGATCGACGTCGGCCGAGGGCAGCGGGAAGAAGCGCAGCCCGCGAATCGAGCGCACCTGGATTTCCGCTACCTGCACGGGAGCGCCGAAGCTCAGCCCGCCATCTGTCGAGACGGACGAGCCGATTCGCCTGCCGTCCCAGTTGAAGATCACGACGAGCTCGCCCGCCGGACGAACTACGGGGAACGCGCCGACCGCGTCGCTGGCGCTGATACCTACCGGTGCCGACCAGGTGACTCCGCCGTCCAGCGAGCTCAGCACCGCGAGGCCGCCGTCTCGAACGGTGTCCGTGTACGCGAGGTAGCAGCGGCCGCGGAACGCGCTGGACGCACCGTTGTCGCACACAACCCAGTTCTTGTCGAATGTGATCCCGTTCGCCGACGCGGCCTCGATCGCGATTACGGGGTTGCCCCAGGTGAAGCCGTCACTCGATCGGCTGATCGTGAGCCGCGTGATCTCACCCTGGATCGCGAGCGTCGAGATCAGCCACGTGCTAGTCGTCGCCTCGTACGCGACCACCGGGTCGCTGGCGCGCTCGTGCGGTCCGGCCGGGACGCTTGCGAGCGTGAGGCTGGGTAGCAATCCGCTCCGCCAGGTGCGCCCGTCGTCGTTCGACACGGAGTAGCCGATGTTGTCGGCGGCGCCGTCGAAGCGGCGGCCGACCTGGAACGTGACGACGGTCGTTCGGCCGACGGTGAGACTGTCGGGCTCCACCTGTGTCTCGTGCTGGCTCTGCGAGCCCGTGTAAGGGTCTCGAGAGAGCCGTCTGCCGACGAGCTCGCAGTCCGCGCCGACCGCGTCCAGCAGGTCGGCGTTCACGACGTCGAGCCCGGATCCGCACCGAACGACATCTCTCGCGCCGTCGTACTGCGCCACGATCCGGTCGGCTCCAGGGCCGGCATCGAGCTGGTCTCGTCCCGTCCCTCCGCTCAGGAAGTCGGTGCCGCCGAGTGCGACGAGCCGGTCGCTGCCTCCGCGCCCGAACAGCACGTCGGCCTGCGCGGTTCCAAGCAGCCGCTCGCTTCGGCCCGTGCCGTCGATCGTCTTCGCGAACGCCGTGCCGCCGGAGATGATGAGCAGCGCGAGGGCGAGAGCGGTAGCGCGCACGTCTCCACGGTAGATGTCCGGAAGCGACGGCGGTGGCCAATACGTGCTGCGGAACGGCGTCTCGTGCCGAAGCGTCATCCGGAAACGCGTTCTGAGTAGCATCCGCCGCGTTGAGCAGGTTGAGCCAGGCGATCGCCGAAGGCGACGGCATCTCGGTGCTGGTCGAGGTCACGGACGGCCAGGAGGCCGCGGCCGCCGAGCAGCAGGGAGCGGACGCGCTCGCAGTGTCGCACGCCGCGTCCGACCTCCGCGCCGGATCGCAGCTCCCGGTGCTTCTTCTCGGCGAGCTCCCGAGCACGCCCGGGTCGACGGCCGATGCCGTCGTCGTGCCGCCCGATGCGGACGCGTGGGAACGCGCTCAGAATCTCGGGATCGACTGTGTCGTGCGCGTCGCGGACGCGGACGACCTCGAGCGTGCGCTCGAGGAGCTCGACCCGGAGGTCTTCCTGCTTGCCACCGAGTCGGACTCCGACGACGACGCGCTCGAGTCGCTGCTTGCCCTCCTGCACGACGTGCCGGCAGGCAAGCTCGCGATCGCCGAGCTTCGCGATGCGTCGGCGGAGGACGTGGCCGAGCTCGAGCGGGCGGGGGTGGATGCCGTCCTCGTCACCTCGCGGGACGTCGCGATGCTCGTGCCGGCCGAGCCGCCCGAGGTTTGAGGGACCCTGCTGAGGATCGGAATCCTCACCGGCGGTGGTGACTGCCCCGGGCTGAACGCCGTGATCCGGGCGGTGGTTCGTCGTTCCACCGATCGCGAGCACGAGGTCGTCGGCGTCCGCGACGGCTGGAAGGGCCTGACCGACGGCCTGTTCTCGCCGCTCGGCCGCCGGGAGGTCTCCGGGATCCTGCCGCGAGGCGGAACCATCCTCGGCACGACGCGGACGAATCCGTACAAGCTCGAGCAGGGCGTGGACGCAGTGCTCCGCAACTTCGAGGAGGCGAGCTTCGACGCGCTCGTCGCGATCGGCGGCGAGGACACGCTGGGCGTTGCCGCGCGCCTTCATCGGGAGCACGAGTTTCCGGTCGTGGGCGTGCCGAAGACGATCGACAACGACCTCTCCGGCACCGACTACACGTTCGGCTTCGACACCGCCGTGATGATCGCGACGGAGGCGATCGACCGGCTGCACTCGACGGCCGAGTCGCACAACCGCGTCATGGTCGTCGAGGTCATGGGCAGGCACACGGGGTGGATCGCGGTCATGAGCGGGATCGCCGGCGGCGCAGACGCCATCCTCATCCCAGAGCACCCGATCACCGTCGAGGACGCGTGCGACGAGCTCAGCAAGCGGCACGCGACCGGAAAGAGCTTCTCGATCGTCGTCGTGAGCGAGGGCTACGAGCTCACGTTCCGCTCCGGCGAGCGCCGTCTCGTCGCGGGCGAGGCACGGCAGAGCGACGAGTTCGATCACGTCGTTCTCGGCGGGGTCGGGGGAGCGCTCGCGCGGGAGATCGAGGAGCGCACCGGTTTCGAGACCCGCGTGACCGTCCTCGGCCACGTTCAGCGTGGCGGCACGCCCACCGCGCGCGACCGTGTGCTGGCGACGAGGTTCGGCCTGGAGGCCGCCGAGCTCGTCGACGCGAGGCGCTTCGGGCGGATGGCCGCGCTCCATGGCGACGCGATCGTCGACGTCTCGCTCGAGGACGCGACCAAAGAGCTGAAGACGGTGCCCACCGCGTGGTACGACGTGGCGCGGGCCTTCTTCGGCTAGGGGGTCTTCATGCCGGAGGTGGGAATCGAACCCACACGCCCCGAGGGGCACGGGATTTTGAGTCCCGCGCGTCTGCCAGTTCCGCCACTCCGGCGAGCGTCCTGATCGTATCCCCGGCGCGTGCGTCCTTCGCCGCCGGAGCCTCTTCGAGCGCTCGCTCGCAGAGTGCCTGCCGTTTGCGTCTGCGGGCGTGAGTGCGGATACTTGCGCTCACGCCGGTGAGAGCGCCGGTAGGCGTTCCGTTCAATCTGAGGTGAGGAGGAACAGGTTTGACTGCAAAGAGGAGTGTGCTCGTCGCACTCGGGCTGCTGGTCGCGTCGCTCGCGCTCGTGGCCACGGGCTGCGGTGGCGGCGACGGGGGCGGAGTGACGGCGCTTCCTGCGTCGTCGTGTAGCGACATCGAATTTGGTGGGGAAGGCGATCCGGACGTCCTGATCGCGTCGGATCTCCCGATGCAGGGCGGCGACCGGGTGCAGACCCTGCAGATGACTGACGCCATCCGCTACGTGCTCGAGCAGCAGGAGTGGAAGGCGGGCGACCTGAACGTCGCGTACCAGGTCTGCGACGACTCGACGGCGCAGACGGGTGCCTGGGACTCGGGCAAGTGCAGCGAGAACGGCCAGGCGTACGCAGCAAACGAGAGCATGGTCGGCCTCATCGGCACCTTCAACTCGGGCTGTGCGGAGGTCATCATCCCGCTGCTGAACCAGGCCGAAGGCGGCTCTATCGCCATGGTCTCCCCGGCGAACACCAAGGTGTGCCTCACGACCTCGGTGCCGTCGTGCGCTTCGACGGAGCCGGACAAGTACTACCCGAGCGGTGAGCGGAACTATTCTCGAGTGGTCGCGCTCGACGACGCGCAGGCCTCCACGATCGCGCAGTTCGCCGCGGAGGACCTGAAGCTGAAGAGCGTCTACATCATCAACGACAAGCAGGCCTACGGGCTCGGCCTCGCCACGAACCTCGAGAACGCGTTCAACTTCCTGAAGGTGGACGTCAAGGGGAACGAGGGCTGGGATCCGAAGCAGTCGAGCTACGAGGCGCTGTTCAACACGGTCAAGGCCTCGGGCGCGGAGGGCGTCGTGTTCTCGGGTCTCGTGACGCTGAACGGTCCGAAGCTGATCAAGGACAAGTTCGCCGTCCTGGGGTCGAACGAAGAGGTCCCGCTCTTGGCACCGGACGGCTTCACGCCGTTCACCGAGGTGGACAAGGCCGGGACGGACGCGACCACCGGCATGTATGTCACCGTCGCGGGCGCGTCGGCTGATGCGCTCGCGGCGCAGGGCGGCGCCGGCGCCGACTTCATCGCGGCGTACAAGAGCCAGTTCGGAGTCGACCGCGTCGAGCCGTATACGGCCTATGCCGCCCAGGCGGCGCAGGTGCTGCTCGACTCGATCGCGGCGGCCGGAGACGATCGGGCCGCGATCATCGACGGCATCCTGGGCGCGGAGATCGACGGCATCCTCGGTCAGTTCTCGCTAAGCGAGGAGGGCGACGTCAGCTCCGGAGCGGTCACGGTCTACCAGGGACCGGAGTGGGGCGACGTCAAGGTGATCACGCCGTCCGTGGAGCTCGTCACGGCGGCCGGCGGAGGCTAGGCAAGCCGCCTCTCGAGAAGCTGCCGGGGGAGGGCGAACGCCCTCCCCCGGCCGGCCGAGGAGGACCGAGCGATCGAACCCGAGGGGACGAAGAGGAGACGGGCACCGCATGAGCTGCTCGCGCTCAAGCGTCGACCTCCTCTGCTCAATCTCATCGGGGGACTGCTACTCGTCCTCGTCGGCGTCTGGCTCGTCGTCAACTTCGTGCAGGGACCGAGCCGCTTCCTGAGCATCATCATCATCGGCTTTACGAACGGCTCCGTCTACGCGCTCATCGCGCTCGGCTACACGCTCGTCTACGGAATCCTCCAGCTGATCAACTTCGCTCACGGCGACGTATTCGCTCTCGGCGGGCTGCTCTCGGCGACCCTCGTCCTCGATGTCTTCGACATCGACTCCGGCTCGGCCGCGACGTCGGTTGCGCTTGCGATTGCGGGCTGCCTGGTCATCGCGGTCATCTTCGCCGCGGTAATCAACACGACGGTGGAGCTCGTCGGCTATCGAAGGTTGCGGAACGCGCCGCGGCTCGCGCCGCTGATTACGGCGGTCGGCATGTCGTTCATCCTCCAAAACGTCGGGCTGTACTTCTGGGGGCCGGCGTATACGGTGACCGACCAGCTGATCGCCAACGAGCCCGCCTTCTCGATCGGCGGGGTCGAGTTCCAGTGGGACAACCTGTTCGTGATCCTCCTGACCGCTCCCCTGCTCTTGAGCTTGACCTACCTCGTGACCTCGACCAAGCAGGGGAAGGCCATGCGAGCGACGTCCCAGGACATGGGCGCGGCCGCGATGGTGGGCATCGACGTGAATCGCACGATCTCGTTCACGTTCGCCCTCGCCGGAGGCTTGGCGGGCGCCGCCGGGCTCATCTACGTGCTCCAGTTCACCTCGATCAGGTTCGACCAGGGTTTCCAGCTCGGTCTGATCGCGTTCACCGCGGCGGTGCTCGGCGGGATCGGCAACTTGGCCGGCGCTGTCGTCGGAGCGCTCGTCGTCGGATTTGTGGAGGCCTTCAACGAGGGCCTCTCGTGGTTCTCGCCGGGTTCCGACTGGACGCGGTCGATCGTCTTCGCGATCCTGATCGCCGTTCTCGTGTTCCGCCCGGAGGGCATCCTCGGGGAACGCACCCCAGAGGGGGCCTGACCGCACATGGCAGGAAGGCTCGACGCATTGAGGTCGCGCTGGTCGCAGCAGCCGGAGCGCGCTCGGCACTGGGCGCTTCCGGTGGGCGCGATCCTCGTGGCCGTGCTCTATCCCTTTTACGTCGGCATTCTCCCGACCGTTTTTCCAAACGTCAGCATTGCCGTCGTGATGATCATCTTCACGATGATGGCCCTCGGGCTCAACATCGTCGTGGGCTACGCGGGCCTGCTCGATCTCGGGTACGTGGCGTTCTACGCCGCGGGCGCGTACATCGCGGCGTGGCTCGCATCACTCCACTTCGAGGACATCTCGTTCCACTTCGGGTCGGTCGGAGTCGACAGGGACGCACCCGGGATCCACATCTCTGTCTGGCTCGTCCTCATCGTGGCCGGCCTCTTCACGACCGTCGTCGGAATCCTCATTGGGCTACCCACGCTTCGGCTTCGCGGGGACTACCTCGCGCTCGTCACGCTCGGCTTCGGCGAGATCATTCCGCAGTTCGTCCGCAACGCCGACGAGGCCGGTATCGGCTTCGACCTTACCCATGGCACCTTCGGAATCACCCCGATCGACTCGATCGGCTTCGGCGGAACGCTCGGGAAGATCGGCTTGCCCGACACGTATCGCACGTCCGAGAATCGGGCCGAGCTCTACTTCTGGACTGCCCTCGTCCTTCTGCTCCTCACCGTGTTGTGCTCGGTTCGTTTGCGTGATTCAAGGCTCGGGCGCGCGTGGATCGCGATTCGCGAGGACGAGACGGCTGCGGCTGCGATGGGCGTGCCGCTCATGCGCACGAAGACGTGGTCGTACGCGATGGGCGCGTTCTTCGGCGGGGTCGCGGGAGCGTTCTACGCGGTGTACAAGTCGGGCGCCTTTCCCGCCGACTTCTATTTCCAGTTCTCGGTCTTCCTCCTGTGCATGGTGATTCTCGGCGGAATGGGATCCGTCTGGGGCGTCATCGTGGGAGCGCTCATCCTCTCGTACCTCGACCGCGAGGGCCTGGCCGAGCTCGGCGACCGGTTCGGCGACGTCATCGGCCAGAACATCGACGTCCCGAAATATGCCTTCGGCATCTACGGAGCGATCATCGTGATCATGATGCTCATACGACCGACGGGTCTAATACCCGAGCGCCGACACAAGATCGAGATGGAGGAGGGCGTTCGCGACACGCCCTTCTACGACGTCGCCACCGAAGGCACGTTCACGGACCGCGACAGCCGGGACGACTGATGGATGACCTGCTCGTAGCCGAGAACGTCCGCAAGGAGTTCGGCGGCCTCGTCGCGACCGACGACGTGGATTTCGTCATCCCACGCGGCGCAATCGTGGCACTCATCGGACCGAACGGGGCCGGCAAGACGACGTTCTTCAACATGCTCACGGGCGTGTACAAGCCGACCGCCGGCGTCATCACCTTCGACGGTGGCGACATCACCGGGCGCCCGCCGCACGCGATCGTCGAGCGGGGCATCGGGCGCACGTTTCAGAACATCCGCCTCTTCCAGCAGATGACGGCGATGGAGAACGTGCTCGTTGGCATGCACAGCAGGCTCAAAGCCGGGATCGTCGGTTCGATCCTCGGCCTCCCCCGGGTCAAGCGCGAGGAGCGACAGGCGTTGGAGGCCGCCCGCGAGCTCCTCGTCTATTGCGGGCTTCCGCGGCGTCATGAGCAGCTTGCGGGGTCTCTCCCCTACGGCGACCAGCGGCGGCTCGAGGTCGCTCGTGCGCTCGCGACCCAGCCGAAGCTCCTCCTCCTCGACGAGCCCACGGCCGGCATGAATCCGCAGGAGACCTCGGAGTTCACGGCGTTCGTCGCGCGTCTTCGCGACGAGAGGGGCCTGACCGTGCTCCTGATCGAGCACGACATGAAGGTCGTCATGGGCGTGTCGGAACGGGTGACGGTGCTCGAGTACGGAGCGAAGATCGCGGAAGGAACGCCGGCCGAGGTGCAACGCGACGAGCGCGTGATCGAGGCCTACCTCGGCAGAGGAGCCGTGGCGTGACCGAGCCCCAGCGAGCCAACGGGCACCCGATTCTGGAGCTCGACGACCTCCATGTCTACTACGGCGCGATTCACGCGGTGAAGGGAATCTCGCTCCATGTGCGAGACGGCGAGATCGTGACGCTGATAGGCGCCAACGGCGCCGGGAAGTCGACGACGCTCAGGGCGATCAACGGCATGAACCATCCACGACGCGGGCGCATCGTGTTCCAGGGCCAGGACATCACGCTCTCGAAGCCGCACGAGATCGTGAGCATGGGGATCTCGCAGTCGCCCGAGGGCCGGCGCCTCTTCCCGCGGATGAGCGTGCTCGAGAACCTCGAGATGGGAGCGTTCCAGCGTGAGGACCGCGCGAACTTCGGCACGGATATGGACCGGGTCTTCCGGCTCTTTCCACGGTTGCACGAGCGTCGCTCACAGAAGGCGGGGACGCTCTCAGGCGGCGAGCAGCAGATGTGCGCGATCGGCCGTGCGCTCATGGCGCATCCCAAGCTGCTGCTGCTGGACGAGCCGTCGATGGGTCTGGCGCCGATTCTTGTCGAGCGGATCTTCGAGATCGTCGTCGAGATCAACCGTGAGGGGACGCCCGTGCTGCTCGTGGAGCAGAACGCGCTGATGGCGCTCGACGTCGCGCAACGGGGCTATGTGATGGAGACCGGACGCATCGCGCTCGAGGGGCCGGCGGCCGAGCTGAAGACGAACGAGCAGGTGCGGAAGACATACCTCGGCGAGGCATAGGGGCGAGAATCTCGCCCCTATGCTTGTAGGGGCGAGGCTTGCCTCGCCCTATCCCACGACCAGCGCCGGGTAGGGCGGCGCAAGGAGAATCCCAAGCCTGCCGCGCCCGCCCGCGACGCCGTGCGCCATCTCGAGCGCGCTGCTGACTCCCTGGCTCGGCACGAATCCGAGTGTTCGCGCCGCGGCGGCATCGCGGCAGCCGGCGACGATGACGCGTCCGAGCTGTGCCAGCGCCGGCTGGCAGCTCGCCCAGTCGGCATACGGAAGCGCGGGATGGCAGGCCGCGCCGCTCCGGTACGCGTCTACCGCACGCCCGTCCGAGACCGCGTCGGCCTCGGCCGCGGTGAGCGTCTCGTCATCATGCGCATCACGCAGCGCACGGAACATCGCCGCGTAGGGCGCCTGCGTCGTAGGCGCGAACGTGCGACGCAGCGGGTGCACGAGCACGAGCGTTCCGCCGGGCCGGATCGGAAACGCGTCACGCCGGAGGCGCAGCGCCGTTCCGAGCGCGATCGCGGCCACCGTAATCGGATTTACGGGTTGCCGCGGGAACTCGAGACCGGTCCAGGGGACGCCGACGACGAGCGCGTCGAGCGGTCCGTCGAGCCGGGTACGCCGCAGCGCGACGCCGCGCAAAAGCGCCTCGGCATGAGCGACAGACGGAGGTCCGGCGTACGCTGCCGTGGCGACCAGCCTGCGGCCCTGCCGGCCGAGAATCGCGCGCCGAACGGGCTCCGGGAGCGACGACACAAGAGCACGTAGTGGAGAACGAGCGAGGCTGACGACGGTCTCGAGCTCGTCTGGATAGCCGCGAAACGTCCCGGTGAGTCGTGGAAGGTCCAGGACCAGAGAAACGCCGAGTAGCGGAGTGCGCTTGCCGACGACCGACTCCACAGCCAGTGCGAGCTGCCACTCCGGCCCGCCGGCTGCCTCGAGCAGGGAGTCCGCGGCAGCGACGCGACGGATCGTCTGCGCATCGGTCGCGGCGAGCAGCGTGCCCGGGCCGCCATGCAGCACGGTCTCGGCCGCACCGACGACGACGGTGATATCCGACTCGACGACGGTCCGGTTGATCCGGACGGGGGACGAGCTGTCGACGACCGGGACGAGATCCGGCGACTCGGCGTCGTGGACGACCAGCTCGCCTCGAAACGAGCGAGCGAGAGCGGGCGGCAGAAGCCACCGGGCGAGGTCGCGCACGCCCGCGCGTCGTCCGAGCCCGGTTGCGACGAGGATCGTCTGGCGACTGTCGGGAATGCCGCACGCCGCGAGCTCCCCGATCGTCGCGGCGAGCGCCTCGCACCGGGGATCGTGCTGGACCCCGGGCACGGGTAGTGCCGGCGGCTCGACGGCGATGGTCGCCCGCCCCCCGCGGCGCGCAACGGCGGCGAGCGGCGACCCGGAGAGCGGAAAGCGAAAGGCATCTCGAACCGCTGCACGCACGTCGACCACCTGGTCCGGCGGCGGAGGGGGGCGGAGCACGACGTCGTCGTCGGCGACCGGCACGAGGACGACGCGCGAGCCGGACAGGAGCGGTACGCGACGCACTCCACGGGCCAAGCCGCGGACGATACCGTTGCGGGGTGAGCCCGAAGACGATCACGGGCGAGGAGCTCGAGCTCGACGACGCACCTGTTCGGGACACGGAGCTCTTCCTCGTCGACGGCAACAACCTCGCCTACCGAGGCTTCTTCGCGCTTCCCGAGGAGCTTCAGACAACGGACGGACAGCCGACGAATGCATTGCTCGGGTTCACGAACATGCTCTTCAAGCTGCTCTCGGACTACAAGCCGCGTGGCGTTGCCGTGGCGTGGGACACGAGGCCGGTCCACCGCACCGAGATCTCTGCGGAGTACAAGTCCGAGCGCCGCCCGATGCCGGATCTCCTGCGGGAGCAGTTTCCGCACTTTCGGCCGATCGTCGAGGCGTTCGGCTACCAGAATCTCGAGTTCGAAGGTTGGGAGGCCGACGATGTGATCGCGACAATCGCCACCGCCGCAGACGAGGCGGGCGTGAAGACGTGTGTCGTCTCGACCGACCGCGACGCGTTCCAGCTCTGCTCCGAGTACGTCTGCCTAATGATGACGCCGCGCGGCGTTGCCGACGTCCACGTCTACACGCCCGAGCGGGTCGAGGCGCGCTACGGGGTTCGCCCGGATCAGGTGCCCGACTTCATCGGGCTCAAGGGTGACACGAGCGACAACATCCCGGGCGTTCCGGGCATCGGCGACAAGACGGCGGGACAGCTCATCTCGCAGTACGGGTCGCTCGAGGAGGTCATCGAGCACGCGCACGAGCTCTCTCCGGCCCGCTCGCGCTCGATCACGGAGAACGCCGAGCAGGCACGGGCGTCGAAGGAGCTGGCGACGATGCGGCGCGACCTCGAGCTCGGTGTCGATCCGGCCGAGCTCGTATCGCGTCCCCCGGACCGGTCGACGCTCAAGGAGATCTTTCGCCGCTTCGAGTTTCGAGGACTGTTGAGCCGCATCGATACGCTCGACGAGGCGCTGCCCGCAGCCGAGTTGCCGCGCGCGGAGGCGCAGTCCGTCCGCTGGCGTGAAGGAGAGCTGCCACCGCTGACCGGCCGCATCGGCCTGGCGGCGGACGCCGATCGGGTCGCCGTGGCAACCGAAGCAGGGGAGGTCATCGTCACCGCCCGACCGAGCAACAGACTGTTGCAGGCTCCGGAGGCGCGGATCGCGGCCCACGACGCGAAGGCGCTGCGCGTCACCGCGGCCGACGACACGATGATCGCGGCCTACCTCATCGACCCGGGCCGTGCCGAGTACCTGCCGAGCGACCTCGCCGCGGAGAGCGGCATCGAGCTCGAGCCGGATCCGTCAGCGGAGGAGGAGACGGCGGCACTCGTCCGTCGCGCCGAGGCGACCCGCCGGCTCGCGCCCATGTTGCGCGAGCGGGTGCGCGAACGTGGACTCGAGCGGCTCTACGACGACGTCGAGCTTCCGCTGACCGAGGTGCTGGCGGCGATGGAGGAAGCAGGAGTCCGCATCGACACGTATCGCATGGGGGAGATAACCGCTCGCCTCCGTGACCGGGTCGAGGAGCTCGAGGCGCGCGCGTACGAGCTTGCGGGCGAGGAGTTCGTCCTCGGGTCCCCTCTCCAGCTCGGGCGCGTGCTGTTCGAGAGTCTCGGGCTCACCCCCGGTCGCAAGGGGAAGACGGGGTACTCGACCGACGGCAAGGTGCTCCGCGCGATTCGCGGCGACCACGAGATCGTTCCCGTGATCGAGGAGTGGCGCGAGCTCTCGAAGCTCCTGAACACGTACCTCGAGCCGCTGCCGACGCTGATCGGGGACGACGGCCGGCTGCACACGACGATCAATCAGGCGGTTGCCGCGACCGGCCGGCTCTCCACGTCGAGCCCGAACCTTCAGGCCATCCCTATCCGCACCGAGCTCGGGCGCGAGATCCGATCCGCATTCGTCGCCGAGCCGGGTAGCCGGCTGCTCTCGGCCGACTACTCGCAGATCGAGCTGCGCATCCTTGCGCACGTGTCAGGCGAGCCGAAGCTGCGCGAGGCGTTCCTCCGCGGCGAGGACATTCACCGGGCGACAGCGGCCGAGGTCCTGGGTAAGGATCCGGCGACCCTGACGGGCAACGAGCGCGCCATCGCCAAGATGATCAACTTCGGGATCGTCTACGGGATCTCTGCCTTCGGGCTCTCCGAGAACCTCGACATCCCCAAAGAGCAGGCTCAGACCTACATTGACGCCTACCTGGCACGCTTCCCGCGTGTGCAGGCGTTCATCGCGCGCACGATCACCCAGACCGCCGAAGACGGCTACGCGAGCAGTCTGCTCGGCCGCCGCCGCCCCGTCCCCGAGCTTCGTGCGTCGAACCGGCAGACCCGTGGGTTCGGCGAGCGAGTGGCGGTCAACTTCGTCATGCAGGGCTCTAACGCGGACATCATCAAGGTCGCGATGGTCGCAATCCACAAGCGACTCCGGAACGAGGGGCGCAGCGCGCGGCTCGTCCTCCAAGTACACGACGAGCTCCTGCTCGAGGTGCCCGAGACGGAGGTCACGGCCGTGCGCGAGCTCGTGCGCGAGGAGATGACCGGCGCGTATCCCCTCGATCCGCCGCTCGCGGTCGACGTAGGCGTCGGCGACGACTGGGCCGAGGCGAAGGCTTGACGTGACGTGTCAGCCGTAGGACCATACGCCGGCGTGAGCGGTCTGGCCCTCAAGGAGAAGCTGATCTCGAAGGAGACGAGCGTACGAATCCTTCAGGTCGCCGCGTTCGCGGTGGTTGTGGCATTCGCCTTGGCGGCACTACGGGTCGCTCCCGCGGCCGGCCAGGCAGCACCAACCCTCAAGATCGTCGGCTTTGCGTCGACGCTTGGCGACGGGAGGCAAACTCCCCGGCCCGAAGCGAAGGATGGTGGGACGATCACGAAGTGTCGCGACAAGCAGCAACTGTCGGCGATCTTCATGATCGGCAACGTCGCTTCGGGTTCGCGCTATCGGCAGTCCTGGACGTCACGAGGGAAGACGGTCTTCCTGGACAAGTCGAACACGATCTCGAGGAATATCCGCAGGCCGACACGCGTCTTCGTCGGGTTCACAAAGAACGGGCTTCGCAACGGAAAGTACGTCTTCCGGCTCGTCCTCAACGGGAAGCGCTACGTCCTCGGCAGCGTGACCCGCAACTGCTAGTCGCGTAACGACTCGAGCGAGCCCCAGTCTGTCGCTATTTGCGAAGCAAATGGCTGGCTATACTCCGCGGCTCGAATGGCCAACGACACCGTTGAAAAGCCCGCCGCGGTGGAAGAAGGTGTCTGGACGACCGGCCCCGATGGGGAGCTGGTTCCGGACTACGACGCCTCCTTTCCCGAGATCAACGAGGGGGAAGTCGTCCACGGGACCGTTGTGCGCGTGGACAAGGACGAAGTGCTCGTGGACATCGGCTACAAGTCCGAGGGCGTCATCCCGGTTGCCGAGCTCACGATCCGCCGCGCGGTCAATCCTGCCGACGAGGTTTCGGTCGGCGAGGAGATCGACGCTCTCGTTCTCACGAAGGAGGACGCCGACGGGCGGCTGATCCTCTCGAAGAAGCGCGCGCGCTTCGAGCTCGCTTGGAAGGCGATCGAGGCAGCTGCCGAGTCGGGTGAACCAGTCGTCGGCAAGGTCATCGAGGTGGTCAAGGGCGGCTTGATCCTCGACCTCGGCGTGCGAGGCTTCCTGCCCGCTTCGCTCGTGGACATCAGACGCGTCCAGGATCTCGACGAGTTCCTGGGCCGAGAGCTGCGCTGCAAGGTCATCGAGCTCAACCGTTCGCGCAACAACGTCGTCCTCTCTCGTCGCGCAGTCCTCGAGGACGAGCGCAAGGAGATGCGACAGGCGATCCTCGACCGTCTCAACCCCGGCGACGTGATCGAGGGCCAGATCTCGAACATCGTCGACTTCGGTGCCTTCGTCGACCTCGACGGGATGGACGGCCTCATCCATATCTCAGAGCTCTCGTGGAGTCACGTGAACCACCCGTCGGAGGTGCTCGACATCGGGCAGACGGTGAAGGTGAAGGTGCTGGACATCGACCGCGACCGCCAGCGCATCTCGCTCGGCTTGAAGCAGACGCAGAGCGATCCCTGGCAGCAGGTGCTCGACAACTACGGCGAGCAGGACGTCGTCGAGGGCCGTGTGGCGAAGGTCGTCACCTTCGGCGCGTTCGTCGAGATCCTGCCCGGAGTCGAGGGTCTTGTGCACATCTCAGAACTTGCGACGCATCACGTCGAGAATCCGCGCGAGGTCGTACAGCAGGGTCAGGCCGTCAACGTGCGCGTGCTCGAGATCGACGGTGAGCGCCGGCGCCTCTCACTCTCGCTCAAGCGCGTGGAGGAGGGCGACCAGCCCGTCCCGCGTGCCGACGGCGCCGAGTCGATGCACACGACGCCCAATCTCATGCTGACCGAGGAAGCCTTCCCGCCCGGAGCGGCTCCACCGCTCGCGGACGAGGACTCTGAGGAAGCCGGGGCCGGCGAACTGGCTGGCGAGCCCCGGAGCGAAGACGCCGGTGAAGCCGTCGGTTCGGCCAGCGGCGACGAGATCGGCGAAGCCGTCGGCGAGGAGCCCGTGCCGGAGTCTGAGCCTGAGCTCGAGCCCGGGCCTGGACCTGAGGTGGAGGCGCCCGCCGAGCTGCCTACCGAGCCCGCAGCCGACGACGAGTCGGCGGAGCCGGAGGCGGACCCGGCAGAGCCTGGCGCGGATGCCACGTCGGTCGAGCCCGGAGCGGGCGAGACCGAGCAGTCCGACTCGTAGGTCGGCGCCGGACAGGTGGGGTCAGACCCCGACGTGCGGCCGCTCGCGGTCGCCATCACGGGCGGTATCGGCGCGGGCAAGAGCACGGCCCTCGAGTCGTTTCGGCGCCACGGCGCCGCGACGGTGTCGAGCGACGAGATCGTCCACCACCTCCTGAAGTCCGACCCGGAGGTCAGGCGCGCGCTCGTCGAACGCTTCGGGGAGGAGATTCTCGGCGAGGACGGCGACCCCGATCGAGAGCGAATCGGGTTTCGCGTGTTCCGCGATCGAGAGTCGCTCGACTGGCTCGAGCGGCTCCTGCACCCGCTGGTGTCGCGCGAGTACCTCGAGTGGCGGGAGCAGCTCGGCAGGCTGCCGAACCCGCCGAAGGTGTGTGTGACCGAGGTGCCGCTGCTGTACGAGGTGGGCGGGGAGAAGCGCTTCGACAAAGTCGTCGTCGTAACCGCGCCGCGCCAGCTCCGGGAAGCGCGGCGCGGCGGGGCTAAGGACGACCGCGAGTCGCGGCTGCTACCCGACCGCGAGAAGGCGAAGCGCGCCGACTTCGTCTACGTGAACACGGGGACGCCGGACGAGCTCGACGCCTGGGTCACGAGCGTGCTGGCGACGCTGACCTCGTAGTCGCGGTCAGGCCTCGCCGGTCGACCCGGTCGTCGCCCGTACCATCTGGGTGCTCGGGTGGGCCGAGACTCTCGAAAGGAACGAACGCTGCGCCTCCTGGCTGTTGCCTGCTTCGCCGTTCTTGGCCTCGCCGTGGTTGCCGCGTGGGTGGTCAAGACCGAGCCCGATGTCTACCTGCGCGCGCGCTACCCGCTCGAATACGAGCAGGTGCTCCGCGTACACGGAGCCAACCACGGTCTCCCGCCTGCATTGCTGGCAGCCGTGGTTTACGTCGAGAGCCGCTTTGACCCGAACGCGGAGTCGGCTGCCGGCGCGATCGGGCTGATGCAGCTTCTTCCCGACACGGCTCGAGGCATCGCCCTGCGCACCGGCGGGGAGGACTTCGTTGTCGCGGACCTGCGCGACCCCGAGATCAACGTCCGCTACGGGACGTGGTATCTCGACCACCTCAACGAGCGCTACGGCGACATGCGCCTCGCGCTCGCCGCGTATCACGCGGGCCAGGGCAACGTCGACGAGTGGCAGCGAATCGGCGCCGGCATCGCGTTTCCCGAGACGCGCGACTACGTGAGTCGGGTCCAGGAGCTCGAGCGCGTCTACGCGCGCGTGTACCCGGAGGAACTTCGCGCGTCCTAGCCCGACCGCCGAATCTGCACCCTCCGACTGCGCGTCGCTACCGTCGTGGCTCGACGCAATAGCGGTTGCGCGGAGTGCGGCCGTCCCACGCGAAGCCGGCGGCGGTGACACGCGTGATTGTCGTGCTCAGGCAGCCGCCCGCGCGGGGCGCCGGGATGCGGAACGTGACGCGACCGGCGGCGCCGGTCTCGGCGCGTGCCGGCGTGTACCGACGGCCATTTCGACGCACGAGGGCGAACACTCGTGCGCGGGAGACGAAGCTGCCCGTCGCGTCGCGAGCGCTCACTGAGACGAGGGCGCTCTTGTTGCGCGCCCGATACGTGATCGCACCGATCCGGAGCCGGGCAGGCGTGACGCGCAGCTCGGCGGCTCCGGAAACCGTTCCGGCCGGCGTTGCGACTGCGGCGCTCACCGTGGCCCGCCCAAGCACGCGTCCGGCCGTGAACATGTTGCTGCTGCCGGCCGCCGTCGCGAGCTTCCCGATGCTCGGCGGCCGGAGCGACCAGCTTGCGACGACTGGGAAGACGTTCCCGAAGGCATCGGTGCCCGTGGCTGCGAGCTGTCGTGAAGCTCGCGCCTGGACGCTCACGGACCTGGGCGTGACCGCCACTGCCGTGAGCGCGCTCGGCGTGACCGTCACGACTTGCGTTCCGCTGGTTGCACCGACGGCGGACGCCGTCAGCGTGTGCGCTCCGGATCGCGTGTCTTGGTAGTAGAAGGCGACGGTCGTGCGCGTGCCGGCGGCGATCGCGAGCGGCAGAGTCGTTGCCCACGGTCCCTCGAGGCTCGTCGAGAACACGCCGGTGGGTGAGCTCGACCTGACGGTCACAGCCAGCGGGACGGGAGTCGTCGCGGCGAGTCCCGAGCTCGTGAAGAGTCCGAGGCTCATCTGCCCCGATGGGGTTCCTGCGGGAATCGTCTGGGCAGGGGTCGCGAACCCGAGCACGGGCTGCGTCCAGGTCCGGAACGACGTCCAGGCTTCGTTCAGGCGCGCGCCTTCGAGGTCTACGGCGCAGTGGATGTTCTGCCCCGGCGGCCCACAGGCCGCACTGCCCGGATCGGCCGGGTCGATCGCCTCGGCAGAGTCGCGGATCGCGGTGGCGAGCCTGTCGAGCACGAGACCGCTGCGCGCTGCGAATTCGCCCGCGGGAATGCCGGCCGCGTTTCTCGGCGCCCAGGCGAAGCCCCAGTGATCCTGCGGCTGGCCGACGGTCGCACTGAAGTAGCGGAGCGCGTGCACCTGCGAGGACACGTAAGCACCCATCTGCTCGGCGAAAACCATCGTCCAGCCGTAGCCGGACTCGCGTTCCCACGCAGCGTTCGCGAGCGGGCTGTAGCTCGCTTGAAGGTAGGAGCGTGCCGTCTCGATGGTCGGCGGCCCACCGCCGGCGAGCACGAGCGGATGCTGCAGGTAGTCGTTCAGGTAGTCGCGCCGAACCTGCTCCGGGACGCCGGGGACGGCGTGGCTGCGCACGTCGCCGTACACCTCCTGCGACCAGTCGCTGACATACGTGCTCATGTCGGTCCAGAAGGCCGAGTCCGAGTACCAGTTCTGGAGATTCGTCTGGAGGAGAGAGGTGTCGGTCGTGCGCTGCCCGACGCCGACGATGAGGACGGTCCCGCGCGTAGGTCGACTATCCCCTTCGTACAACCCTCGCAGGAGCTCGCGGATGTTGGCGCGCGCGCTGCCCGTTCCGCGCCGGACGGCCGTCGATAGCTCGTTCACGACCCAGATGTCACCGCGGCTCACGTCGTAGCCGGCGGCAGCCATCCGCTCTCGCGCGGTGATGCCGGCGGTGTACCAGCTCGACCCGGTGCTCTGAACCCACCTCGACCAGGCCGTGAAGTGCACCTCGGCCATGGCATGGAAGTTCGGGCCGAGTGCCCGTATGCGCGGAGCTGCGTTCGCCCGGATCCGTGTCTTGTCGCCGACGATCGGGGGGACGGACAGGTAGTACTCAGCGCAGGGCGACGAGGTCGCTGCGAGCTTCGTCGCGAGCCGCAGATAGTCGGTAGCCGCCCAGAAGACGGCACGCAGCGGCCTGCAATCGGAGGGAGCCTGCGTCTGGCGCTGACGCTTCGCAACGAGCCGCTGCCAGAGCGCTTCCGTCTTCGCCGGCTCGAGGGAGGCGACCGGTGCGGGCTCGGCCACGTGTCGGGAGGACGCCGCGGTGCTGCCCGTGCTCGTCAGCGCGACGGCGAGCAAGGTTGCCAGCGCAAGCGATAGTCCAACCCGGATCCTCACCACGACCTCCCTTCTCTCAAAGCGCTGCTCAGATTGCAGGTCTTTGATGTTGGATCTGTGAGGCCTCGCAAAGGCGCATCGGACCGGGCGGTCTCCGGCTGGACCGAGGCTACGCTTGCCGACGTGGAGCGAGCGTTCAAGACGACCGACCAGTATTCGCCGACGGGCGACCAGCCGCGCGCCATCGAGCAGATCACGGCGTCGGTGGAAGCCGGGAACCGCTTTCAAACGCTGCTGGGCGCGACGGGTACCGGCAAGACTGCGACGATCGCCTGGACGATCGAGAAGCTCCAGCGGCCGGCACTCGTCATCGCCCACAACAAGACGCTCGCGGCGCAGCTCTGCAACGAGTTCCGCGAGTTCTTCCCCTCGAACGCGGTCGAGTACTTCGTCTCGTACTACGACTACTACCAGCCCGAGGCCTATATTCCCCAGGCCGACCTGTACATCGAGAAGGACTCGTCCCAGAACGACGACATCGCGCGGCTGCGCCTGTCGGCGACCGCCTCGTTGCTCACTCGCCGCGATGTCGTGGTCGTCGCGTCCGTGTCGTGCATCTACGGGCTCGGATCGCCGGAGGAGTGGCGCGACAGGCTCCTCGTGCTCGAAGTGGGCCAGGAGCATGACCGGGACGCCGTGCTGCGCAAGCTGATCGACAGCCAGTACGTAAGGAACGACACCGTCCTCGGCCGCGGCCGCTTCCGGGTCAAGGGTGACGTCGTCGAGATCCAGCCGGCGAACGGCGAGACGGCGTACCGCGTCTCGTTCTTCGGGGACGAGGTCGAGCAGATCACACATTTTGATCCGCTCACCGGCGAGGTCTACACGCGGATGGACAACCTCGCGATCTGGCCCGCGACCGAGTACATCACCTCGCGGCCGACGATCGACCGCGCGGTCGACGCGATTCGCGCGGAGCTGGAGCAACAGGTTGCGAAGTTCGAGCACGACGGGCGGATGCTCGAGGCCCACCGTCTCCGCCAGCGCACCGAGTACGACATGGAGATGCTGAAGGAGCTCGGCTTCACGAGCGGCATCGAGAACTACTCGCGGGTGCTCGAGGGCCGCCCCGCAGGCTCGCACCCGTTCACGCTCATCGACTACTTCCCCGACGACTTCGTCATCTTCGTGGACGAGTCACATCAGACGGTTCCCCAGCTCGGCGGCATGTACGAGGGCGACCGCTCGCGGAAGCAGACCTTGATCGATTACGGGTTCCGGCTTCCCTCGGCGCTCGACAACCGGCCGCTGCGCTTCGACGAGTTCCTCGGCAAGGTGCCGCAGCTCGTGTTCCTGTCGGCGACGCCGGGGCGGTTCGAGCTCTCGCGCTCGACGGTCGTCGCCGAGCAGCTGATCCGGCCAACGGGCGTCGTGGATCCCGAGGTCGAGTTGCGCGCAACCCGGAATCAGATCGACGATCTGATGAACGAGATCAGGCGCCGCGAAGAGGTGGGGGAGCGCGTCCTCGTGACGACGCTGACGAAGAAGATGGCCGAAGACCTGACCGACTACCTGCTGGAGGCGGGGATCCGCGCGCGCTACCTCCACTCCGAGATCGACACGCTCGAGCGGATCCAGATCATCCGCGAGCTACGGCTCGGCGACTACGACGTCCTCGTCGGCGTGAACCTGCTACGGGAGGGCCTCGACCTGCCGGAGGTCTCGCTTGTCGCCGTCCTCGACGCGGACAAGGAGGGCTTCCTGCGGGGCAAGACCTCTCTCATCCAGACGATCGGCCGCGCTGCCCGTCACGTCAACGGTCGCGTGCTCCTGTACGGGGACAAGGTGACCGAGGCGATCCAAGGGGCGCTCGAGGAGACGAACCGCCGCCGCGAAGTGCAGGTGGCCTACAACATCGAGCACGGAATCACGCCCGAGTCCATCGTCAAGGGCGTCTCGGACATCAGCGAGCTACTCTCCCTCGAATCGCCGAACGTCCCTTCTCGCCGCCGCCGCGGCAAGGTCGAGGTCGAGGGGATGACGCCGGACGAGCTCGAGAAGCTCGTCATCACGCTCGAGGAGGAGATGTACCTCGCGGCGGAAGAGCTGCGGTTCGAGTATGCGGCAAAGCTTCGGGACGAGATCAAGGAGCTGCGTCGCGAGCTGCTTTCGGTCGTCGAGATGTCGTCGTAGCCGATGTCCTCGTAACCCCGGCGCTCAGGCAGCGTCTCCCAGCGCGAGCGTCCGGTTGCCGCCCGCCTGCTTGGCCAAGTAGAGCGCTCGATCCGCCGCGCTTAAGAGCTCGGAAGGCGAGGAGCCGTCGGCAGGCGCGGAGGCCACACGGAAAGTCGCGGCCAGCGGCTGCTCGACGCCCAGGGGCATGCGGCCGAGCTCATGACGAAAGCGCTCCGCGACGAGCGTCGCTGTCGCATTGTCGGCTCCCGGGATCAGAACCGCGAACTCGTCGCCTCCGAGCCGTGCAGCAACATCCTCGGCTCGCTTGTTCGTGCGCAGGCAGCGCGCCACCGCCTGGAGCACCCGATCGCCCTGCGGAAACCGAGGAAGTCGCGGAAGATTCCCGTGGCAACGTGCACGCGGAGCTCGGGATCGCCGGGTTCCAGCAAGTAGAGGTAGCCGTGCTCGGTCCCGACGAGCCCGCCGGCCCGGTCGACGATCGTCTCGAGCAGAGACTGCGGGTCTTGGCGGTCGAGCAGCGCGAGCGTCGTCTCGTGCAGTGCCAGGAGCTCCGCTCGCTCGGTCGGGGACGTCTCCGCGAGCGCAGATGCGTGCAGACGCCGACCTCTCTGAGTGAGCCTCACGATCGGGATATCGGCGTTCTCACACCTGTGGTTGAGCGTGGTGCGCTCCCGTTCGGTCAGGCGCTCACGCGCGCTCCCTAGGATGCCCCTATGGAGCAGCGCCGTGCCTGGGTCCCGCTTTCCGACGGCGTCCGGCTCGCGACCAGGCTCTGGCTCCCAGCGGAGCAGCCGGCTGCCGTCATCCTCGAGGCGCTCCCGTACCGGATGGACGACCTCACCGCCTCGTATGCGTCCGAGTACGAGCGGCTTTGCCGTGAGGGAGGGTTCGCGGTCGCGCGCGTCGATCTGCGCGGCACCGGCTCGTCGGAGGGGCTGGCCGTCGACGAGTATCCGCCGCAGGAGCAGGCCGATCTCGCCGAGGTCATCGCCTGGCTCGCGGCGCAGGACTGGTGCACCGGGCGCGTCGGCATGTACGGGACGTCCTACTCGGGGTTCAACTCGATCCAGCTCGCGATCGAGCGCCCGCCCGCGCTCGGGGCGATCTGTGCGATCTATGCGACGGACGATCGCTACACAGACGACGTGCACTACATGGGCGGCGCCCTGCGTGCGCTCGATCTCGTGGACTACGTCCTGTACATGGCTGCGCTCACGGTGCTTCCGCCGGTTCCGTCGATCTACGGCGACGGCTGGCGCAAGGAGTGGATGAAGCGAATCGATGCTTCCGAGCCGTGGCTCCTGCGCTGGCTCGACGAGCAGCTCGACGGGCCCTACTGGCGCCACGGCTCGCTCCGGCCGGGTTACGACCGCATCCGCTGTCCCACGATGCTGGTCGGTGGCTGGGCGGACGGATACCGCAACAACACGTTCCGCACGTTCGAGTCGCTCGAATGCCCGAAACGCCTGCTAATCGGGCCGTGGAGCCACATGTCGACGGCGACCTCGCTGCCGGGGCCGCACATCGACCTCGTCCCCGAGCTTGTCCGCTGGTTCGGGCGCTGGCTTCGGGACGAGGACAACGGGGTCGACGACGAGCCGCCGATTCAGGTCTTCGTCCGCCGCTCGACTCGACCGGAGCCCGATCTCGCCGAGCTGCGAGGTGTGTGGCGATCCGAGCCGGGGTGGCCACTGGAGCGTGCGCGCGTCGACGTGCTTAGGCCCGAGCCGCCCGCTGGCATCGACGAGCTTCGGATCGAAGGCGATGTCGGGGCGAGTGCCTGGATCTCCTGTGCCGCGCGCCTGCCCTGGGGGCAGCCGAGCGACCAGCGCGAGGACGACGCTCGCTCGCTCGTATACGAGTGGGGCCCGGTCGACGACGAGCTCGAGATCCTCGGTCATGCGGTTCTTCGTGCGACGATCTCGTCCCCGGTTCCG
>Ga0136633_1000431_pt1 | contig 31883 bp, 20 predicted proteins | sample AntDrymeUQ832206_2_FD_105494 | JGI IMG/M metagenome (GOLD analysis project Ga0136633, IMG submission 105494) | Polar desert sand microbial communities from Dry Valleys, Antarctica - metaG UQ83 (22.06) | ecosystem: Environmental > Terrestrial > Soil > Desert | place: Antarctica: Dry Valley... | reverse complement strand
CCTTCGGTAGAGTGCCCCAGTGAGTGCCTGTTGGACCGGCCTCCCGGGCCGGTCACTGGTCCACACTCCCTTCGGTAGAGTGCCCCAGTGAGTGCCTGTTGGACCGGCCTCCCGGGCCGGTCATGAACCGGGTCGTGGTGGTGACCGGAGGGACATCCGGCGTCGGCAGGGCAACTGTTGCCGCGTTTGTTCGCCATGGGGACCGGGTCGCCGTGCTGGCCCGAGGACAGGACGCCCTCGACGCCACGCGCCGAGAGGTGGAGGCAATGGGGGGACGATCCATGGTGATCTCCGTCGACGTAGCCGATGCCGACGCCGTCGAGGCCGCTGCTGCGGCTGTCGAGTCCGAGATCGGGCCGATCGACGTGTGGGTGAACGTCGCCATGACGAGCGTCTTCGCCCCCTTTCTGGAGATTGAGGCGCGCGAGTTCGCCCGGGTCACCGAGGTCACCTACCTCGGATTCGTCAACGGCACCCGGGCCGCTCTGCGCCGGATGGTGCCCCGCAACCACGGCGTGGTGGTGCAGGTCGGCTCGGCGCTGGCCTACCGTTCGATCCCGCTACAGTCGGCGTACTGCGGTGCCAAGCACGCCATGCAGGGCTTCACCGACTCGGTCCGCTGCGAGCTCCTGCACGAACGATCCGCTGTGCGGCTGTCGACGGTGCATCTTCCAGCCATGAACACGCCGCAGTTCGACACCGTGCTGTCCCGCCTGGCCCGTCGGGCCCAGCCGGTGGCGCCGATCTATCAGCCCGAGGTGGCGGCCGAGGCTGTCGTGGGAGTCGCCGAGTCCGGACGGCGACAGGTCTGGGTCGGGGCCAGCACGGTGGGAGCCATCCTGGGCAACCGCGTGATCCCGGGACTGCTCGACCGGTACCTCGGTCGAACCGGCTACAGCGCCCAGCAGGCCGACGAGCCGGCGGATCGCGACCGGGCGTCGAACCTGTGGCAACCAATTCCTGGCGACCGCGGAGCCCACGGCCGCTTCGATGGGCAGGCGCACGGCCGGAGCCTGCAGTTGCGCTCCCGGGCCGCGCTCACCGGGGCCCGACGCTTCATCGAGGCCCAGGTGCGTCGCTGATGCCTGCTGGCGACGGTCGCAGCTTCCGCCCGTTTGGTGCCGGTCATGCCGATAGTCGCGCACCGGCAACTGCGGGAAGCGTAGGACGGCTCGGGGTTGGGACCGTCTCGACGGTGAGGACGAACCCCGTCACCCCTGAGGGAAGGGAGAACATGACGGCGTCCGGCTGACGTCCCAGCGCAACGGCGGGCACCTCGCCCCCTCTCTCGCTGCGCCACAGCTGATAGCTCTGGCCGTTCGGAAGCGGAGGGAGCGTGCTGTTCATGGCGTAGCTGTCGCCACCGACGGCGCGGCTTACCACGGTCAGCACCGGCTCGTTCCGGGGCGTACGCAGTGAGGTCACGATCGCTGCCGGATCGGTCGCCGCCAGCTGCGCCCGTTCGAGGAGCGCGATGCGCTCCATCGTGGTCTCCAGCTCCTTGAAGCGGATCTCTCCTTGCGCGAAGAGGCCTCCGAAGAGGGCGAGTGCGATCGCCATGGCGACGGGAAAACGCCAGCGGTGAGCTAGTCGTGATCGTGGGTCGCCCCCGTCCGCCCTGGCCGAGCCATTGGCCTCGACGCTCGCCAACGGTGACATCCGAGCCGCGTGCCGCCTCATCGTCTCTGCCAGGCGGCGATGGTCCTCGAGCTCTACCCGGCAGGACTCACATGTCTCGAGATGGGTCTCGATGACGGCCCGCTCCCGGTCATCGACGGCATCCAGGGCGTAGGCGCCGAGGAGCTCCCGGATCTCCTCATGGCTGCGATCGTCACGCAATCTCAGCTGCGCCCAGCCCTCGAAGCGCGGCCTCGAGGCGGCGGAGTCCCGAGCGAATCCGGCTCTTGATGGTTCCCTCCGGCTCACCTAACTGGGTTGCCACCTCCCGGTACGTGTAGCCACCGAAGAACGCAAGTTCGATGGCCACCCGCTCTGTCATGGGCAGCGCCCGCAGTGCGGTGCGCAACTCGCCGGCGCTCACGCCGGCCATGACCACGTCCTCGACGTCTGCACACCGTCTGAGTTGGTTACCGTGCTTGAGATGACGGCGCTGCCAGGCCTGATCTGTCCGAACGGCGTCGATGGCTCTCGTGCGGGTCAGCATGACGAGATATGCAGCGAGGCTCCCCCGATCGGGCCGGAACCGTCCAGGCGCTCGCCAAAGCGACAGGAAAACGTCTTGGACGACATCGTCGACGTAATAGCCGCCGGCGGTTCTTCGTACCGTGTCGGCCACCCGTGTGGCATGGCGGCGAAACGCCTCCTCCAGGGCCGGTAGCTCGTGAGCGCACAGCGCCGAAGCCAACTCGGCGTCGGAGGCGGTGAGAACTCGATCCTTCGCCAGACGCGCAACCTCGGCGTCGGCCATCGGGCGCCCTGAACGCAGCTCGGCTGCTCGTCGCGGACGACGATCGATGATTGTCACTCCGACCTCCCGGCGGCCTCGTCCACGGCAGTGGACGCTGCCGGGGTCTGGGGCAACGAACTGATCCTGTCGAATGATTCCCAGAAACTGGGCCGCTCAATCGAACCCTCACATGGTATCTCGGACTGCTGAGGACCATGGGATCACAGCGACTGGCGTATCACCTCGGTCGCGAGCTCCGCGGCCCGCTTGCGCAGGGGTCGACTCCGCCAGGTCTCGAGATCCGTCTCCGACGACACCTCCAGGTCTTCGAGAAAGTGGCTGCTCAACTCCTCCACGACCCCGGTATCTGTCACCGCGACGTGGACCTCGAGGTCCAGGTCGAGCGAGCGGCTGTCAAAGTTGCCCGAGCCGACGTTGGCCCAGCAGCGGTCGACGAGCAGAACCTTGGCGTGCAGCATGGTCTTGTCGTACTCGAACATCCTCACCCCTGCTTCGAGCAGCTTCTCGTACGAGCGTTGCCCGGCCTGACGGGCAACCTCCTTGTCAACCTGTTGTCCGTTGACCAGGACGCGAACGTCGACTCCCCGCCGTGCGGCGTCGCAGAGGATGTCCTCGAAGGTCCGGTCGGGCGCGAAGTAGGCGGTGGTGAGCCACATCCGCTCTCGCGCCCCGGCAATGGCTGAGTAGAAAAGTTCCGTCCCGGCCGTGGCCCCGCCCGTGGGGGTGCTTCTGATCACCTGGAGGGCCACACCGCTGTCGAAGCTCCCCGACTCGGCGATGTGCCTCCCGGCCAGGAGCTCGGTGGTGGCTTCGGTCCAATTCTCCAGGAAGGCGCCGAAGAGATCGAGCACTGCAGGGCCCTCGACGCGCAGGTGGGTCTCCCGCCAGTGCTCGGGATCTTCGGCATCGCCGGTCCAGACGTCGGCGATGCCGACGCCTCCCACGAAGGCGAGCGTGCCGTCCACCACCAGGATGCGGCGGTGCATCCGGTTGTTCAGCTTGTGAAGGTTGTGCCAGCGCACGGGGCGGAAGATGGAGACGTTCACCCCGGCGTGCCGCAGCCGCTCCAGATGCTTTTCGTCGAGCTTGGCCGAGCCGTAGCCGTCCAGGACCAGGTTGACATCGACGCCGGCCCGGGCCCGTTCGATGAACGCCTCGCTGAAACGGTCGGCGGTCGCACCCGGCCAGTAGATGTAGGACGAGCAGTCGATCGACGCCGTCGCCGTGGAGATGGCCTCGACCATGGCATCGAGGGTGGCCCCGTTCCGCATCACCTCAACGCGGTTTCCGAGCCGCAGCGGCGCTCCCGTCATGGCCGAGACCAGCCGGGTGAACTCGGGCGTGCCGGGAGCTGGCGCCTCAACCATCTGGAGGCGCCGACGCGTTCGTCGCCTGTAGCTGGCCACCTGGTAGGCCAGCAGGCCCGCCGTGGCTAGTCCCGCACCTCCGGCACTCCGGCGAACACGAATGGACGACAAGCTGGAACTCTTCTTCTGGGTACGCCGGGCGTAGGAATGATCGAGGCAGTTCTAGGGCGAACGGGGTTGGACGGACAAACCCGTGCCGTTGGCCATCGACTCCTGCCCGCGCCTTCATCGTCCCTGGACCTGACACCTCGAGCCGCCGGCCTGACCCGAGGGACGACGCTCGAAGAGGAGTGCGGGGGACCGCCATCCCTCGTAGCGGTGTTCTTCGCTGCGAAGGCGTCAGGCCTTCTGGTCGCTCTCCCGGGCGTACCCGAAGACCCCGGCCACCATGAGGATCAGGCCGATGATCGCGATCGGCGGGCCGAACACCATGCCGTTGGCCAGGACCACGGCCCCGGTGGAGAGGACGAACGGCCAGACGCTCGACGACGGGAAGTAGCCGAGGTCCTCGACTGCGTCGGCGTGAACGGCCTCGCCGTCGTCCTCCGGTCGGCCCCCCTGGCGCCGGCTCTGGAACAGCAACCACAGCCCGATGAAGGCGAAGGCCGGGACCGAGGCGGCGAGCATCGCCGTGCCGGCGTGCTCGTAGCTGACGAACCAGTAGATCGCCGCGGTGACGGTGAAGAAGGCGGCCGCACCCACGAACAGTCGCGCCTCCACTCGGAAAGGCCGCACCCGGAAAGGCCGCACCCGGAAAGGCCGCAAAGGCCGCACCCGGAAAGGCCGCACCTTCACGGCGAGGCCGCCTTCCGGCGGGCGTCGAACACCGGCCGCTCGGAACGGATCTGGGGGAGCGAGTGGAAGTTGTGCTCGGGCGGAGGCGACGAGGTGGCCCACTCCAACGAGTTGCCGCCCCACGGGTCGTCACCGGCGGGGGCGCCCCGCCGAGGTGTAACCCAAAGGTTCCACAAGAGGAAGAGGGTTCCGACCCCGAGGATGGCCGCCCCTACGCTCGACAAGAGGTTGAGGAAGGTCAAGCCCGCCTCCTCGGAGTAGTCCGGTACCCGGCGAGGCATGCCCCGGAGGCCGAGCAGGTGATGGGGCCAGAAGGTCAGGTTGAAGCCGACGAACATCGTCCAGAAATGGACCTTGCCGAGCGCCTCGTTGAGGCGGCGGCCAGTGACCTTGGGGTACCAGAAGTAGAGGCCGGCGAAGAAGCCGAAGGCGGCGGTGCCGAAGAGCACGTAGTGCATGTGGGCGACCACGAAGTAGGTGTCGTGGACGTGGACGTCGACCGGAGGGGAGGCCAGCATCGGCCCGGTGAGGCCACCGACGAGGAACACCAGCAGGAAGCCCACGCAGAAGAGCATGGGTGTCTCGAAGGTCAGGTGGCCCCGCCACATGGTGGCGATCCAATTGAACATCTTGACGCCGGTGGGGACGGCGATGAGAAACGTCACCGCCGAGAAGAACGGGAGGTTGATGGCCCCGGTGGTGAACATGTGGTGGGCCCAGACCGCAGTGGAGAGCGAGGCGATGGCCAGGGTGGCGAAGACGAAGCCCTTGTAGCCGAAGAGCGGCTTGCGGGAGAAGACCGGGATGATTTCAGTGACCACGCCGAAGAACGGCAGGGCCACGATGTAGACCTCGGGATGGCCGAAGAACCAGAAGATGTGCTGCCACAGGACCGGCTGACCGCCGCCTTCGGCATCGAAGAAGTGGCTGCCGAGGTGGCGGTCGGCGTAGAGCAGTGACAGGCCGGCGGTGAGCACCGGGAAGGCCAGTATGATCATGGCGCTCACGATGAGCATGTTCCAGGTGAAGATCGGCATGCGGAACATGGTCATTCCGGGGGCCCGTAGGCAGAGAATCGTGGTGATGAGATTCACCGCGGTGAGGACCGAGGCCACACCGGTGACCATCACGCCCATTATCCAGAGGTCGGCGCCGGCGCCGGGGGAGTGGATGGCGTCGGACAGGGGCGTGTAGGCGGTCCAGCCGAACTGGGCCGCCCCCCGGGCGGTCAGGAAGCCGGAGACCATGGTGAGACCGCCGCCCAGGAACAGCCAATACGAGAGCGCGTTCAGCCGGGGGAAGGCCATGTCCGGGGCACCCACCTGCAGGGGTACCAGGTAGTTGGCGAACCCGGCGGCCATGGGCACGGCGAACAGGAACATCATGATGCTGCCGTGCATGGTGAACAGCTGGTTGTAGGCGGATTCGCCCACCAGCTGGCGGCCCGGCTGGGCCAGTTCCGCCCGGATGAGCAGGGCCAACAGCCCGCCCAGCAGGAAGAATGCGAAGGCGGTGACCATGTACAGGATCCCGATCTTCTTGTGATCGGTGGTCGTCACCCAGCCGACGAGGCCGCTGGCGTGGCCCCGCCTGGACTCCTGTGGCGGCGGCGGCGCCGGCCGCTCCTCGAGGAGGGTCATCGCACCAGACTGGCTTGGCGGCCGACATCGCCGGGGCCGGTGTCATTGGGACCGCGACCGCCGGGCTCGTCCTGCTGGTCGGCGAGGAAGGCCTGGAACTCGGCCGGGCTGACCACTTCGACGTCGAAGGTCATGCGCCAGTGGTCGAGCCCGCAGAACTCGGCACAGACGCCGGGGAAACGACCGGTCTGGGTGGGCCGTATATCGAGCTCGTTGTCCACCCCCGGGATGAGGTCCCGCTTCACGAGGAAGGCGGGCACGAAGAAGGAATGAATGACGTCGGCGGCCTCGAGGCGAAGCCGGACGCTCGCGCCCACCGGCAGGACCAGGGTGGGAGGTTCATTGGCGTCGCCCAGCACTGTTACCCCCTGGGCCGGGTACCGGAACCGCCAGCCCCACTGGAAGCCCGTGACCTCCACGGTGAGCTCGGGCGAATCGCCCGCGGCGCTGATGCGGTTCTGGGTCCGCATGGTGAGGGTGAACAGGACGGCCACGATGATCAGGGGGACGACCGTGTAAAAGACCTCGATCGGGATATTGGCGCCTGTCTGCCTGGGCAGGTCACCGGGGACGGCGCCCCGAGGGCGGCGGTACCGGATCACCGACCAGAGGATCAGCGCGATGACCAGCCCGCCCACGCCGATGCCGGCGCCGAGGAGGATCCGCCACAGGTCGAGGACCTCCTCGCCCTGGGTGGTCGCTGGGTCCGGCGCGCCACCCCGGCTGGCGCAGCCGGTGGCCAGCAGGATCCCCCCGGATGCGAGGAGCGTGACTCCTGACCCCTTCCAGTGGGGATGCCGACGCAGTGGGTGATTTCCTGGAATCTCACCTGCTAGCATTCATGCAAGTTAAGCAGGCGGGTTTCATCGAGTGGTACTGCGGGTTTATCCAAGGTCGGGAAGGACGGCAGGTGTGCCGGGTAGGCGTCGAATCCTGCACGATTCCACAGGCTCTCCGTCCGACACGTCCCCAGCCGGCCCATTCCGTGCCGGCAGGTCGCAGGTCGATGGAGCGTGGCCGTCTCCGCTCACGGAAGGCGCCCGGTCGGGCGCCCGCAGTTTCAGCGATCCGATCTTTGAGGAGCGAACGTGACAGGTGACCGAGTTGTGAGCCGGTTCGGGCGGCGCCTGCGGGCATCGCTCCTGCTGGCGCTGGTGGTGGCATCCCTCACGGTGATGCCCGACCCGGCCGACGCCCAGGTGAACGCCATCGCCGTCTCGACCGCGCCGGCGTTCCCGTCCGCAGTCACCGTGGGCGCCCAGAACCAGCCGGGCCTGCTGGCCCTCACCAACAACTCCGTCGGCAACCTGAGCACCCAGCCGGTCACCATCACCAACATCCGTCTCAACCCGTCCTGCGTGAGCGCCGGTACCGCGGTCGGCACCGAACCCTGCACCCAGCCCGAGCCCCGGGCGGTCCCCGGCCCGATCTTCAACATCGACCCGATCGCCACCGGTCGGGCCGGCACCGCCTGCGCCGGGATCCTTTTCGCGGTGTCGCCCGCCAACGCCAACGGCACCGTCACCTTCACCCCGACGGCCCCTGTCATCCTGGCCCCGGTCACCACCGGTGGGCCCACCACCACCTGCATCATCGACTTCACCTTCGACGTGGCCCAGCGCCCGCTCGACGGCGGCACGTTCGCAGTGGCCTTCGTCGACGCCGCTGCGCCCAACCCCACCCCGCCGCCGGCGGTGATCCCCGCCTTCAACATCCCCGGCACCTCCTCGATCATCGTCGTCAACGAGGCCCCGACCACCATCGTCACCCAGGCCTCGCCTCAGAGCCTCACGGCGGGCGGCCTGTTCAGCGACACCGCCACGGTCACCGGCGTGCCTGGAGGCCCGCCGCTGACCGACAGCGTCACCTTCACCCTCTTCCGTAGCCTGCCCGGCAATCCGGGCTTCCCGACCTGCACCCCGGCCGAGCTGGTCGCCACCGCCAACAACGTCGTGCAGGTGGTCGCCGGCCCGAACGCCCCCAACGGCGCGCCCACGGCCACCGCCACCTTCACGCCCATTCCAGTGCAGCCCGCCGGCCGGTACGTCTTCGTCGCCACCTACGACCCGCCCGGTGGCCCCAACCCCGACATCAACTACCTCTCGAGCACCTCGGCGTGCGGGGATCCCCTCGAGCAGGTCACGGTCGCACCGCTCCTGCCCAGCATCACCGTGGAGAAGTCGGCCAACCCCACGGTGGTCAACGAGCCGGGCGGCCCGGTGGTCTTCACCGTGCGGGTCATCAACACCGGCCCCAACCCCCTGACCCTCACGTCCCTCATGGACAACGTCTACGGCAACCTCAACGGCCAGGGCAGCTGCGCCGTCGCCCCGCCGGGCAGCCTGCCTCCCACGCCGCCGCTGCTGGCCGCCAACGGTGGGGATTACACCTGCTCCTTCACCGCCCCGGTTCCCCCGGTCGGCGCCGGCCAGGCCGGGCAGAGCTTCACCGACGTCGTGACCGCCATCGGCGTCGACGCCGCCGGCAACACCGCCACCGACTTCGACGACGCCGTCGTCACCATCGTCGGCGTGCCCCCGGTGATCACCGTCATCAAGGACGCCTCGCCCCTCACCCGTCCCGAGCCCGGTGGCACCTTCACCTTCACGGTGAGGGTTCGTAACGACAGCCCGGCGGAGTCGGTGACCATCACCACCCTCACCGACAACATCTACGGCAACCTGGCCACTCGGCCCGGCTCCACCTGCGGTGCGCTGATCGGCACCGTCCTCGCCCCCGGAGCCACGTCGGCGCCCTGCAGCTTCACCGGCCCCTTCAACGGCAGCGCCGGTGCCACCCAAACCGACATCGTCACCGCCACCGCGGTCGACGACGACGGCCAGACCGCCACCGACACCGACGACGCCATCGTCGGCATCACCGACGTGCTCCCCACCGTCCGGGTCGTCAAGACGGCCAACCCCACCAACCTGCCCGCCCCGGGCGGCACCTTCACCTTCAGCGCGGTCGTCACCAACACCAGCGCCGAGCCCATCACCATCACCGCCCTCAACGACAACATCTACGGCAACCTGGCCACGATCCCCGGCTCCACCTGTGGCGCCCTGATCGGCACCACGCTGGCGCCGGGCGCCAGCTCGCCCACGTGCACGTTCCCCGGCGCCTTCACCGGGGCGGCCGGGGCCGTCCAGACCGACGTGGTCACCGTCACCGCCACTGACGACGAGGGCAACGTCGTCACCGACGACGACGACGCCACCGTCACCCTCACCTCCGCCCCGTCGATCCTGGTCGAGAAGTCGGCCGAGCCGTCGTCGCTCCCTGAGCCCGGCGGCACCTTCACCTTCAGCGTGCGGGTCACCAACACCAGCCCCGAGACCATCACCATCACCGGGCTCACCGACGACATCTACGGCAACATCGCCACCCGGCCCGGCTCCACCTGCGGCGCCCTCATCGGCACCACCCTCGCACCGGGGGCCAGCTCGCCGGTGTGCACGTTCACCGGTCCGTTCAACGGGCCGGCCGGCGCCTCCCAGACCGACATCGTCACCGCCACCGGTCAGAACTCGGCCGGCACCGTGGTCACGGACACCGACGACGCCATCGTGCGCATCACCAACGTGGTGCCCGTGATCGACGTCGACAAGCAGGCCATCCCGCTCACCCTGCCCGCACCGGGAGGTACGTTCACCTTCCTGGTGACCGTCCGCAACCCGAGCGCCGAGCCGATCACCATCACCGCCCTCACCGACGACATCTACGGCGACCTGGCCACCCGACCGGGCTCCGACTGCGGCACCCTCATCGGCACCACCCTGGCCCCGGGCACATCGTCGGCTCCCTGCACCTTCCTCGGTACCTTCACCGGCCCGGCGGGCGCTTCCCAGACCGACGTCGTCACCGTCACCGGCACCGACGCCTCCGGCACGGTCGTCACCGCCGACGACGACGCCACCGTGACCCTCATCAACGTCGTCCCCGACATCTCGGTGGTGAAGTCGGCCACGCCCTCGAGCCGGCCCGCCCCCGGAGGGGCCTTCACCTTCGACGTGGTGGTCACCAACACCGGCCCGAGCCCCCTGACGATCACCAGTCTCACCGACGACATCTACGGCGACGTGACCACCATCCCGGGCTCGACCTGCTCGACCGCCATCGGCACTGTCCTGCCCAGCGGCGTTAGCTTCTCCTGCTCGTTCACCGGCAACTTCACCGGTGTCGGCGGGGCGGCCCAGACCGACGTGGTCACCGTCACCGGCACCGACGCCGCGGGCGTCGTGGTCACCGACAACGACGACGCCACCGTCACCCTGACCTCGGTCTTCCCGACGGTGCGGGTGGACAAGACGGCGGCCCCGTTCAGCCTCCCCGAGCCCGGCGGCGCCTTCACCTTCACCGCGGTGGTCACCAACACCGGCACGGTGCCGGTCACCATCACATCCCTCACCGACGACATCTACGGAAACCTGGCCACCCGGCCCGGCTCCACCTGCGGCGCCCTCATCGGCACCACGCTCGCCCCGGGCGCGTCGTCGGCCCCCTGCACCTTCCCTGGCAACTTCATCGGTGACGCCGGGGCGACCCAGACCGACGTGGTCACCGTCGTCGTCAGCGGTCCCGGCGGCACCACCGCCACCGACGACGACGACGCCACCGTCATCATCACCAACGCACCGCCCACCATCACCCTCGTGAAGACCGCCACCCCGCTCAGCCGTCCGGCGCCCGGGGGCACCTTCACTTTCAACGTGGTCGTCACCAACACCAGCTTCGAGCCGCTCACGATCACCTCGCTGGTCGACAACGTGTACGGCAGCCTCAACGGGCAGGGCACCTGCGCCATCGGCGCCACCCTGGCCCCCAACGGCGGCACCTACACCTGCTCCTTTGACGGGCCCTTCAACGGCGCCCCCAACGCCAGCCAGACCGACATCGTCACCGTGCTCGCCGTCGACAACGACGGCACCACGGTCACCGCCTCCGACGACGCCACCGTCACCCTCATCGGCACCTTGCCCACCCTGACCACCCAGGTCTCGGCCGGATCGGTCGGGGCCTCGGTGTTCGACACGGCCACGCTGGCCGGGGGCTTCAACCCCACCGGCACCATCACCTTCCAGCTGTACGGTCCCAACCCGGCCAACGACCCCAACCCGGCCGACAACTGCTCGGGTGCGCCGATCTTCACCAACGTCAAGCCGGTCACCGGTGCCACCGACCCGAGGATCGTCCTCTCCGACGGCTTCATCCTCCCGTCGCCCGGCGTCTACCACTTCGTGGCCACCTACAGCGGCGATGCCAACAACCCGGCGGTCGGCCCCACGGCCTGCCTCGACCCCAACGAGACGATCGGCGTCGGTCGCCTGCCCATCAGCCTGACCACCACCGCCTCCCCCTCGGTGAGCCTCGGTGGGTCGATCTTCGACACCGCCACCATCGCCGGCGGGTTCAACCCCACCGGCAATGTCACCTTCAACGTCTTCGGCCCCGGCAACGCCACCTGCACGGGCACGCCGGTCTTCACCTCGGTCAAGCCGGTGAACGGCAATGGCACCTACACCTCCGACCCGTTCACGCCCACCGCACCGGGGGTGTACCGGTTCGTCGCCAGCTACAGCGGTGACGCCAACAACGCGTCCACGATCACCGCCTGCGACGACCCGCTCGAGCAGGTCACCGTCAGCCTCCTGCCCGTCATCCGGGTCGACAAGACCGCGGTGCCCGAGTCCCTGCCTGCGCCGGGCGGCGACGCGGTGTTCAACGTGGTGGTCACGAACACCAGCAACGTCGCCCTCACCATCCGCAGCCTCACCGACAACGTGTACGGCAACGTGACCACGCTGCCCGGCTCCACCTGCAACACCGCCATCGGCACAGTGCTGGCCCCGGCGCCCGGCCCCGGCAACACCTACACCTGCCGGTTCGTCGGTGCCGTTACCGGCGCCAGCGGGTCCACCCACACCGACGTCGTCACCGTCACCGCCACCGACAGCCGGGGCAATACCGTCCGTGACGACGACGATGCCGTCGTGACCATCACCGGGGTGACGCCCACGATCACCTCCACCAAGGTGGCCACGCCTACCTCGATGCCCGAGCCGGGTGGCTCGTTCAGCTTCACGTTCACGGTCACCAACACCGGTCCCGAACCGGTCACCGTCACCTCCTTGGTCGACAACATCTACGGTGACCTGAACGGCCGCGGCACGTGTGCGATCGGCGCCGTCCTGGCGAGGGGCGCCACCTACACCTGCACCTTCTCCGGCAACTTCTTCGGCAACGCCGGCAGCGGCCAGACCGACACGATCACCGTCACCGTCCGCGACAACGCAGGCACCACCGTCACGTCGCAGTCGTCGGCCACGGTGACGCTCGTCAACGTGCCGCCCACCATCGGGGTGACCAAGTCGCCCGACCCGGTCAGCCGGCCCGAGCCCGGCGGCAGCTTCCGGTTCACGGTGACGGTCACGAACACCAGCTTCGAGCCCGTCACCATCAACTCCCTGGTCGACGACATCTACGGCGACCTCAACGGTCGCGGCAGCTGCGCCATCGGGGTCCGCCTGGCCGCCAACGGTGGCAGCTACAGCTGCGCCTTCGACGGCGAGTTCCGCGGTGTCTCCGGGGCGTCCCAGACCGACACGGTCACCGTGGTCGCGGTCGACGACGACAACACCTCGGTGACGGCAGCGGCCAGGGCCACGGTCTCCCTCACGCCGCCGGGCACGCCTCCGGTCACCCCGCCGCCGACGACGCCCCCGGTCACGCCGCCGCCGGCGACCCCGCCGGTGCAGCCTCCGCTGCCCCGGACCGGTTCCGACCTGAGCGGCCCCGCCCGCCTGGCCGGCCTGCTCCTGATCGTGGGCATGACCCTGATCGCTGCTACCCGTCGGTTCGGCAATGGCGGTCCCGGCCTGGCGCCCGTGCCGATCGGTCCCGGGCCCCGCGGCGGTCCGCGCTCCGGCGGCGCTCGCGGCATGGGCAGCACCGGCAGAGGCAGCGGCCTCGGCGTCGTCGCCCGGCCCCGTCCGCCCCGCCGGCCGCTCGACGGCCTCAGGCCACCGACGGGAGAGGGAGCGGTGTCCCGAAAGGCACCGGCGCCCGAGGCTGACCGGGCCTGGGCCGACTCGGTGGCCGTCCGTGAGCCCATCGTGACCGCCCCGACGGAAGCGGCTGCTCCCGAGGCGGTCGTGCCCACAGTGGTCCAGTTCCGCCCCACCGGCGCGCTCGACGGTGCTGCACTCGATGCGGCCCAGGCCCTCACCCGCCCGGTCCCGGCGGCGGCACCCAGCCGCCGCCGGTCCCCGAAGCACGGGCGTCGCTAGCCGCCGGGTCCGTTCGGGCGGGACGTCGAAAGTCACGTCGCGCGCGAGGTCATGCGCGGCGGGTGAGGGTCGCCTAGAAGCGCGTTACCATTGATCACTAGTGCGACGCTCGAGAATCTGGGCGCCGAAAGACGGACTGGGGGACGGCGTGGCCGTGTTGGGCGATGCGCAGGCAGCGAACCGCGTGGACGGTGTGTGGCGTCACAGGAGCCAAGCGTTCAGGGGCCACCGTGCGGGGTGACCGAGCCCTGGGCCGGGCGGGGCGGAGCCTCCAGGCCACCCTCCTGCTGACGCTCGTCGTGGCGTCGATGGTGGCGTCGATCACGGTGGAGCCCGACCGGGCCGACGCCCAGGTGAACGCCATCGCCGTCTCGACCGCGCCGGCGTTCCCGTCCACCGTCACCGTGGGCGATCAGAACCAGCCGGGCCTGCTGGCCCTCACCAACAACTCTGTCGGCAACCTGAGCACCCAGCCGGTGACCATCACCAACATCCGGCTGAACCCGTCGTGTGTGAGTGCGGGCACCGCAGTGGGCGCCGAGCCCTGCACCCAGCCCGAACCCCGGCTCATTCCCGGCCCGATCTTCAACATCGACCCGATCGCCACCGGCCGGGCCAGCACCGCCTGCGCCGGAATTTTCTTCGCGGTGTCGCCCCCCAACGCCAACGGCACCGTCACCTTCACCCCGACGGCCCCTGTCATCCTGGCCCCGGTCACCACCGGTGGGGCCACCACCACCTGCATCATCGACTTCACCTTCGACGTCACCCAGCGCCCGATCGACGGCCAGACGTTCGCGGTGGCTTTCGTCGACGCCGCGGCACCGAACCCCACGCCCCCGCCGGCGATCGTGCCCGCCTTCAACATCCCCGGCACCTCCTCGATCATCACCGTCGCCGAGGCGCCCACCACCATCGTCACCCAGGCGTCGCCCCAGACCCTCGAGGCGGGCGGCGTCTTCAGCGACACCGCCACCGTCACCGGTGTGCCCGGTGGCCCACCACTGACCGACAGCGTGGTATTCACGCTCTACCGCAGCCTCCCTGGCAACCCAGGCTTCCCGACGTGCACCGCCGGCGAGGCCGTAACCACCTCCAACTCCGGCGTCGTGCAGGTGGTCGCCGGCCCGAACGCGCCCAACGGCGCACCCACGGCCACCGCCACCTTCACGCCACTGCCCCTGCAGCCCGCCGGCCGCTACGTCTTCGTCGCCACCTACGACCCGCCCGGCGGCCCCAATCCCGACAGCAACTACCTCCCGAGCACCTCGGCCTGCAACGACCCCCTCGAGCGGGTCACGATCACGCCGATCCTGCCCACCATCGCGGTGGAGAAGACGGCTGTCCCGACGTCGATGAACGAGCCCGGCGGCACATTCACCTTCAACGTGCGGGTCATCAACACCGGCCGCAACCCGCTCACCCTGACATCCCTGCAGGACAACATCTACGGCAACCTCAACGGGCAGGGCACCTGCGCCACCGGTGCCACCCTGGCCCCGGGCGGCGGCACCTACACCTGCTCCTTCCCCGGCGTCTTCACCGGCAACGCCGGGGCCGCCCAGACCGACATCGTCACCGCCATCGGCACCGACGCGGACGGCAACACCGCCACGGCCATGGACGACGCCGTCGTCACCCTCCTCGGCGTGCCGCCGGTCATCACCGTCATCAAGGACGCCGCGCCGCTCACCCGGCCCGAGCCCGGCGGCTCGTTCACCTTCACGGTGCGGGTCCGCAACGACAGTGCGTTCGAGGCCGTGACCATCACCACCCTCACCGACAACATCTACGGCGACCTGGCCATCCGCCCCGGCTCCACCTGCGGCGCCCTCATCGGCACCGTCCTCGCCCCCGGGGCCACCTCGGTGCCGTGCAGCTTCCCCGGCGACTTCTTCGGCAACGCCGGCGCCACCCAGACCGACATCGTCACCGCCACCGCCGTCGACAACGACGGTCAGACCGCCACCGACACCGACGACGCCATCGTCGGCATCACCGACGTGCTTCCCACCGTGCAGGTGGTCAAGACCGCGGCCCCGACCACCATGCCCGCCCCGGGTGGCACCTTCACCTTCAGCGCGGTGGTCACCAACACCAGCCCCGAGCCCATTGTCATCCAGACCCTCACCGACGACATCTACGGCAACCTGGCCATCCGGCCAGGCTCGACCTGCGGCGCCCTGATCGGCACCACCCTCGCGCCGGGCGCCAGCTCGCCGACATGCACGTTCCCCGGCGTCTTCACCGGGGCGGCCGGCGCCACCCAGACCGACGTGGTCACCGTGACCGCCACCGACAACGACGGCAACACCGCCACCGACTCCGACGACGCCACCGTGACCATCACCGGCGCGCCGTCGATCCGGGTCGACAAGACCGCCAACCCCTCCACGCTGCCCGAGCCCGGCGGCACCTTCACCTTCACCGCGGTCGTCACCAACACCGGCCCCGAGCCGCTGACGATCATCGACCTCGACGACAACATCTACGGGGATCTGGCCGCCCCCCGACCCGGCTCCACCTGCAACACCCTGATCGGCACCACGCTCGCCCCCGGCGCCAGCTCCGCCCCGTGCTCGTTCACCGGCCCCTTCTTCGGCCCGGGCGGCGCCACCCAGACCGACATCGTCACCGTCCGCGGCCAGAGCCCGGCGGGCACCATCGTCATGGACGACGACGACGCCACTGTGGGCATCACCAACGTGGTGCCGGTCATCGCGGTGGACAAGACGGCAAGTCCCCTCACCCGCCCGGCTCCCGGCGGCACGTTCACCTTCCAGGTGATCGTCAGGAACCCGAGCGCCGAGCCGCTGACCATCACCGCTCTCACAGACAACATCTACGGCAACCTGGTCACCATCCCCGGGTCCACCTGCGGCGCCCTCATCGGCACCGTCCTGGCCCCCGGCGCCTCCTCGGCCCCCTGCACGTTCCCCGGCAACTTCACCGGCCCGGCCGGGGCAGCCCAGACCGACATCGTCACCGTCACCGGCACCGATGACGAAGGCACCGTGGTCACCGCCTCCGACGACGCCACCGTCAGCATCATCAACATCGTTCCCGACATCGACGTCGACAAGCGGGCCACGCCCCAGACCCGGCCCGCCCCCGGTGGCGCCTTCACCTTCGACGTCCTGGTCACCAACACCGGGCCCAACCCCCTCACCATCACCACCCTCACCGACAACATCTACGGCAACATCGCCACCCAGGGCAGCTGCACGACGGCCATCGGCACCGTCCTGCCCACCGGCGGCACCTACGCCTGCGCCTTCACCGGCACCTTCACCGGCCTCGGCGGCGCGTCGCAGACCGACATCGTCACCGTGGTCGGCACCGACGCGAACGGCACCACCGCCACCGACGCCGACGACGCCACCGTCACCCTCACCAACGTGCTGCCCACGGTACGGGTGGTCAAGACCGCCACCCCCACCAGCCGGCCCGAGCCGGGTGGCGCCTTCACGTTCACCGCAGTGGTCACCAACACCAGCGCCGAGACGGTGACGATCACCACCCTCACCGACGACATCTACGGCAACCTGGCCACCCGGCCCGGCTCAACGTGCGGCGCCCTGATCGGCACCACGCTCGCTCCGGGCGCCTCCTCCGCGCCCTGCAGCTTCTCCGGGAACTTCTTCGGTGACGCCGGTGCGGTCCAGACCGACATCGTCACCGTGGTCGTCACCGATGCCGAGGGCACCACCGCCACCGACACCGACGACGCCACCGTCACCATCACCGACATCCCGCCGACGATCAACGTGGTCAAGACCGCCACGCCGTTGTCCCAGACGGCCCCCGGTGGCACCTTCACCTTTAACGTGGTGGTCACCAACACCAGCTTCGAGCCGGTCACGATCACCTCGCTGACCGACGACATCTACGGCAGCCTCAACGGCCGGGGCACGTGCGCCATCGGCGCCACCCTTGCGCCCAGTGGCGGCACCTACAGCTGCTCGTTCACCGGGCCCTTCACCGGCCCGGCCGGCGCCAGCCAGACCGACACCGTGTCCGTCATCGCCGTCGACAGCGACGGCACCACGGTCACCGACACCGACGACGCCACAGTCACCCTGACCGCAGTGCCCACCATCCGGGTGGACAAGAGCGCGGACCCCTCCAGCCTGCCGGAGCCCGGCGGCACCTTCACCTTCACCGTGGTGGTCACCAACACCAGCGGCGAGGTCCTGACCATCACCGACCTCGACGACGACATCTACGGCGACCTGGCCGCACCCCGTCCGGGCTCCACCTGCAACACCCTCATCGGCACCACCCTCGCCCCCGGCGCCAGCTCGGCGCCGTGCACGTTCACCGGGCCCTTCACCGGCCCGGCGGGGGCGGCGCAGACCGACATCGTCACCGTCGTCGGCCAGAACCCCGCCGGCGTCGTCGTCACCGACACCGACGACGCCATCGTGCGCATCACCAACGTGGCCCCGGTCATCGCAGTGGTCAAGACGGCGAACCCCCTGACCCTGCCCGCCCCCGGCGGCACGTTCACCTTCACCGTGGTGGTGTCCAACCCCGGTACCGAGGCGGTCACCGTCACCGCCGTCACCGACGACATCTACGGCAACCTGGCCACCCGACCCGGGTCCACCTGCGGCGCCCTGATCGGTACCGTGCTGGCGCCGGGGGCGACCTCGGCCCCGTGCACCTTCACCGGCGCCTTCGCCGGCGCGGCCGGCGCAGCCCAGACCGACGTGGTCACCGTGACCGGCACTGATGACGACGGCACGGTCGTCACCGCCACCGACGACGCCACCGTCAGCATCATCAACATCGTCCCCGACATCTCCGTCGAGAAGTCGGCCACTCCCACCACCCGTCCCGCTCCCGGCGGCCCCTTCACCTTCTCCGTGGTCGTCACCAACACCGGGCCGAACGCCCTCACCATCACCACCCTCACCGACGACATCTACGGCAACATCGCCACCCAGGGCACGTGCACGACGGCAATCGGCACGGTGCTGCCCAGCGGCGGCAGCTACGCCTGCGCATTCCCGGGCACCTTCACCGGCCTGGGCGGAGCGGCACAGACCGACGTCGTCACCGTCACCGGCACCGACGTCAACGGCACCGTCGTGAACGACACCGACGACGCCACGGTGACGCTGACCAACGTGCTGCCCACCGTGCGGGTCGACAAGACGGCGAACCCTCTCGTCCGCCCTGAGCCGGGCGGCACATTCACCTTCACCGCCGTGGTCACCAACACCAGCGCGGAGACAGTGACGATCACCAGCCTCACCGACGACATCTACGGCAACCTGGCCACCCGGCCGGGCTCCACCTGCGGCGCTCTCATCGGCACAACGCTCGCTCCGGGGGCCAGCTCGGCGCCCTGCACGTTCACCGGTGACTTCACCGGCGCCGCCGGCGCGTCCCAGACCGACGTGGTCACCGTGGTGGTCACCGACACCGAGGGCACCACCGCCACCGACACCGACGACGCCACCGTCACCATCATCGACCTGCCGCCCACCATCAACGTCGTCAAGACCGCCACGCCCACCACCCGGCCGGCGCCCGGCGGCACGTTCACCTTCAACGTGGTCGTCACCAACACCGGCCCTGAGGCCGTCACCATCACCTCCCTGACCGACGACGTCTACGGGAACCTCAACGGCCAGGGCACGTGCGCGCTCGGCGCGGTCATCCCGGTCGGCGGCACCTACAGCTGCTCGTTCACCGGCACCTTCACCGGGGCCGCCGGCGACGCCCAGACTGACGTCGTCACCGTGCTGGCCGTCGACAACGACGGCACCACCGTCACCGACACCGACGACGCCACGGTAAACCTCACCGGCGCGCCGAGCATCCTGGTGGACAAGGCGGCCAGCCCCAGCAGCCTGCCGGAGCCCGGCGGCACGTTCACCTTCACCGTGGTGGTCACCAACACCAGCCCGGCACCGCTCACCATCACCGACCTCGACGACGACATCTACGGCGACCTGGCCGCACCCCGGCCCGGTTCCACCTGCAACACCCTGATCGGCACGGTCCTCGCGCCGGCCGCCTCGTCGGCCCCGTGCACGTTCACCGGCGCCTTCACCGGTCCGGGCGGCGCGAGCCAGACCGACGTCGTCACCGTCGTCGGCCAGAACGCCGCCGGCACGATCGTCACCGACACCGACGACGCCACCGTGAGCATCACCAACGTGGCGCCAGTCCTGGCGGTGAACAAGACGGCCAACCCGCTCACCCTGCCTGCGCCCGGGGGCTCCTTCACCTTCACCGTGGTGGTCACCAACCCCGGCACCGAGCCGGTCACCCTCACCGGCGTCACCGACGACATCTACGGCAACCTGGTCACCCGGCCCGGTTCCACCTGCGGCGCCCTCATCGGCACCGTCCTTGCCGGCGGCGCCTCCTCGGCACCGTGCACGTTCACCGGCAACTTCGCCGGAGCGGCGGGCGCGTCACAGACCGACGTCGTCACGGTCACCGGCACCGACGACGAGGGCACCGTGGTCACCGCCACCGACGACGCCACCGTCAGCATCATCAACATCGTGCCCGACATCTCCGTCGACAAGCGGGCCACGCCCACAACCCGGCCCGCACCCGGCGGCGCCTTCACCTTCGACGTGGTGGTCACCAACGTCGGCCCGAACTCCCTCACCATCACCAGCCTCACCGACGACATCTACGGCAACATCGCCACCCAGGGCACATGCACCACGGCCATCGGCACGGTGCTGCCCAGCGGGGGCAGCTACGCCTGCGCCTTCACCGGCAGTTTCATTGGCATCGGCGGCGCCACCCAGACCGACGTGGTCACTGTCACCGGCACCGATATCAACGGCACGACAGTCGGTGACAGCGACGACGCCACCGTGTCGCTGGTCAACGTCGTGCCCACCGTGGCCGTGGTCAAGACGGCCGCCCCCCTCACCCTGCCCGAGCCCGGAGGCCTGTTCACCTTCACCGCGGTGGTCACCAACACGAGCGGCGAGACGGTGACCGTCACCTCCCTCACCGACGACATCTACGGCAACCTGGCCACCCGCCCCGGCTCCACCTGCGGTGCCCTCGTCGGCACCACCCTGGCCGCCGGCGCCTCGTCGGCCCCCTGCACGTTCCCCGGCAACTTCATCGGTGACGCCGGGGCGAGCCAGACCGACGTGGTCACCGTCGTCGTTACCGATGCCGAGGGCACCACGGCCACGGCCACCGACGACGCCACGGTCACCATCACCGACGTGCCTCCCACCATCACACTCGTGAAGAGCGCCACCCCGACCAGCCGGCCCGCTCCGGGCGGCAGCTTCACCTTCGACGTGGTGGTCACCAACACGAGCTTCGAGCCGGTCACCATCACCTCCCTCGTCGACAACGTGTACGGGAGCCTCGACGGCCGCGGCACGTGCGCCATCGGCGCCAGCCTGGCGCCCAACGGCGGCACCTACACCTGCAGCTTCGCCGGTGATTTCACCGGCGTCCCCAACGCCAGCCAGACCGACGTGGTCACCGTCATCGCCGTCGACAACGACGGCACATCCGTGACCGCCAGCGACGACGCCGTCGTCACCCTCGGCCCCCTCCCGGTCGTCCTCACCACCGTGGCGTCGGCCGGATCGGTGGGTTCGTCGGTCTTCGACACCGCCACCCTCGCCGGTGGCTTCAACCCCACCGGCACCGTCACCTTCCGGCTCTACGGGCCGAACCCCTTCAACGACCCCAACCCGGCCGACAACTGCTCGAGCGCGGCGATCTTCACCTCGGTCAAGCCGGTCACCGGTAGCACCGACCCGAGGATTGTGGTGTCCGACACCTTCATCCTGCCGGCGCCCGGCCTCTACCACTTCGTCGCCACGTACAGCGGCGACGTCAACAACGCAGGAACGGGCCCGACAGAGTGTCTCGACCCCAACGAGACGATCGCCGCTCAGGTGCTGCCCATCGACCTCACCACCACCGCGTCGCCGAGCGTGACCATCGGGGGGGCCATATTCGACACCGCGATGATCGGCGGGGGCTTCGGGACCAGCGGCACGCTGACCTTCACCGTGTTCGGCCCCGACAACCCCACCTGCACCGGCGCCCCGGTCTTCACCTCGACCAGGACGGTGAACGGCAACGGCAGCTACACATCCGAGTTGTTCACTCCCACCGCGCCGGGGGTCTACCGCTTCGTCGCCCGGTACAGCGGTGACACCAACAACGCCGCCGCGGTCACCGCCTGTGACGACCCCCTCGAGCGGGTGACGGTCACCCCGCTGCCGGTCATCCAGGTCGTAAAGACTGCTGTCCCCGACAGCATTCCCGCACCAGGCGGCAACGTCGTGTTCAACGTGGCGGTCACGAACAACAGCAACGTCGCCCTCACCATCCGGACCCTCACCGACGACGTCTACGGAGACATCACCAAGCTCACCGCGTCGACCTGCGCCACCGCCATCGGCACGGTCCTGGCCCCGGCTCCCGGCCCGGGCAACACATACAGCTGCCAGTTCGTCGCCGCAGTCACCGGCGCCAGCGGCTCGACCCACACCGACGTGGTCACCGTCACCGGAACCGACAGCCTGGGCAACACGGTGACCGACACCGACCAGGCCACCGTCAGGATCACCGGCGTGCCGCCCACCATCGTCTCCACCAAGGTGGCCACGCCCACGAGCCAGCTGGAGCCGGGCGGGTCGTTCAGCTTCGCGTTCACCGTCACCAACACCGGAGCCGAGGCCGTCACGGTGACGTCCCTGGTCGACGACATCTACGGCGACCTCAACGGCCGGGGCACCTGCGCCATCGGTGCCCGGCTGCCCGCCAACGGCAGCTACACCTGCACCTTCAGTGGCAACTTCTTCGGCAACGCCGGCGCCACCCAGACCGACGTCATCACCGTCACCGCCCGCGACGACGCGGGGCAGACGGCGACCTCGCAGTCACGGGCCACTGTGCGCATCACCGACGTCGTGCCCACCATCACCGTGACCAAGTCGCCCTCCCCGCTGAGCCGGCCCGCACCGGGTGGCACCTTCCGCTTCACGGTCACGGTCACCAACACCAGCTTCGAGCCGGTGACCATCACGTCGCTCGCCGACGACATCTACGGCAACGTCGACGGTCGAGGGAGCTGCGCGGTGGGCGTGCGCCTGGTCCCCGGCGCCAGCTACAGCTGCGCCTTCGACGGGGAGTTCCAGGGCGTCGCCGGGGCGTCCCAGACGGACACCGTCACCGTGGTCGCCGTCGACGACGACACCACCTCGGTGACGGCCACGGCCAAGGCCACGGTCAGCATCACGCCGGTGGGTACCCCGCCGGTGACGCCGCCGCCCGCAACGCCGCCGCCGGCAGTGCCGCCGACGCAGCAGCCCCCGATCGTGCCCCGGGCCGTATCGCCGCCCGCCGCGCAGCAACCGCTGCCCCGCACCGGTTCAGACCTGAGCGGCCCGGCCCGCCTGGCCGGTCTCCTCCTGCTGCTGGGCATGATGCTGGTGGCGGCCACCCGCAACTACGGCGGTGACCTGCGCCCGGCCCCGGTCTCCGGTGGCGGAGACGGCGGCTGGTTCGCGCCTCCCCGTCCGCCCCAGGGACCGCTCGGACTCGGCTTCACGCCTCCCCGTCCGCCCCAGGGGCCGCTCGACGGACTCGGCTTCACGCCTCCCGGTCCGCCCGCCGCACTTGAGGCCACCATTGTCGGTATCCGGTCCACCGGGGCCCTCGACGGCGCCGCCCTCGACGCCGCCGAGGCCATGTCGGGTCCCGCCCGCTCCACCGCCCGCTCCACCGCCCACCCAGCCACTCCACCCCAGGCTCCGCCGGCCTGGCGTCGCCGTCGCCGGCGCTAGCGGCCCGCCGTCGTCGGGCCGCGAGCTCGGCCGGCTCTTCGGGATCGAAGGCGACCTCACCGACCTGGAGCCCCTGGGCCGGGGTCACATCCACCAGACGTTCATGGCGTCGTACCGCGCCACCGACGGCCGGGCCGTCCGCTACGTCCACCAGCGCTTGAACACCTCGGTGTTCGGCGACATCGACCTTCTCATGGACAACGTGCTGCGCGTCACCGGCCACCTCGGCGAGCCTGCGGTCCGGGTGCGACCGGCCGCCGGCGGGCGACCGTACGCCCTCGACGCCGGCGGCTCGCCGTGGCGTACGTTCGGGTTCATCGACGGTTCGGTCGCCCACACCCGCTTCTCCTCGCCGGCCCAGGCTGCGGAGGGGGCCGCCGTCGCCGCCCGCCTGGTGGCCGACCTGGCCGGGCTGGCACCGCCGCTTCCCGAGGTCATCCCCGGCTTCCACGACGTCGTCCGCCGCCTGCACACCCTCGAGGCCGCCCGGAGTGCCGACCCCTGCGGCCAGGCGGCCGAGTGCCGTGCAGAGGTCGATGCCGTCCTGGGCCACGCGGGGGTGGCCGAGCGGGTGGCCGCAGCCCGGGCCGACGGGCGCCTGCCCGAGCGCACGGTCCACAACGACGCCAAGGTCGAGAACCTGCTCTTCGACGCCACCACCGGCGCCGCCCTCTGCCTCGTCGACCTCGACACGGTCGGTCCTGGCACGGTTCTCTTCGACGTCGGCGACCTGGTGCGGTCCGGTGCCCTCTCGGGGCCGGAGGACGGCGGGCCCGACACGACAGCGGTCGATGCCGGCATCGTGGCCGCCATCCTCGACGGCTACGCCCGGGCGGGCGCCGGCTTCCTCACCGCCGGCGAGGTCGGCCTTCTGGCTCTGGCCGGACCGCTGATGGCCCTCGAGGCCTCAGCCCGGTTCCTCACCGACCACCTTCAGGGCGACGTGTATTTCCGGGTCGACGGCCCGGGCCACAACCTGCGCCGGGCCCGCAACCAGATCCGGGTCCTCGAGCTGCTGCTCGCCGGGTGATCATCAACGCCGGGCGCTGCGCCCGCGTTTACGGCCTGGTCGACGGCCGGCCCCGCACCGAGGCCGTCGTGGTCGACGGCCGGCCAGTGCCCGTCGACGGCCCCGAGGTCACCGTCACCGTCGACGGCCGTCGGTGGTCCGACGCCGACCTGGTGGCGTCGCCGATCGAGGAGGCCGCCGACGGTACCCGCCTGGCGTGGACGCTGACCGGGCCGGCCCTGTCCGTGCGCATGGTGGTGGAGGCCGACCGCCACGCGGGCGTGGTCCGCAAACGGGCCGAGGTCAGCGGGCGGGGCCGCCTCACCCACGTGGAGCTGGAGCGCTGGGCCGGTCTCGCCGTGGAGGGCCCGGAGTCGACGGGGGAGCCGGTGCCCTACAACGCCGGTGCCGTCGGCCTCGGCCAACCGCTCTTCGGGCCCGGCCTCTGGGCCGGCATCGAGCACCCGGTCGCCGAGAACCTGAGCATCGGCGGGGGTGTGACGTGCGGGCTCCCGTTGGCCGTCGACCTCGGCGCCGAGCCCTGCGCCACGCCGGCCATGGTGGTGGGCCCCGGTCTCGATGCGTTCTGGGACTATGTCGACGCCCTGCGGCCGGTCCCGCCCCGGCTCGTCGCCCTCAGTAACAACTGGTACCACCTCGGTTCGCCTGGGCTGATGGACGAGGCGGCGGTGTGGGCCGAGATCGACGGCTTCGCGGAGGTCGGCGCCCAGCACGGCCTGGCCCTCGACTTCGTGGCCCTCGACGACGGGTGGGAAGGCGACTGGGCCGAGGGCACCGGGCTGTGGGGGAGGGCGGCGCCCGCCCGGTTCCCGTCGGGGCTCGCCCCGCTCGGCCCGAACGTGGGCCTGTGGGTGAGCCCGTTCGGCGGCTACGGGCCCCGGCGCGACGCCCGGCTGGCATGGGCCGCGGCGAACGGGTACGAGATCGATCCTCAGGCCCGCGTGCTGTGCGCGGCCGGCACCCGCTACCGGGCCCACCTGGCCGAGGTCCTCTCCCGGTGGGCGCAGGAGGGGGTCGGCTACTTCAAGCTCGACGGCATTTCCTTCACCTGCGCCGACCCCGACCACGGCCATCGTGTCGGCCCCGGCTCCCGCACCGCCCAGGTCGACGCCTTCCGGGCCCTCGTCGACGGCATCCGGGCGGTACGGCCGGACGCGGTCGTGGCCTTCACCATCGGGTCGCATCCCTCGCCGTGGTGGCTGTCGACGGTGGACTTCGTGTGGCGGGGCGGTCTCGACGACACCGCCGCCGACCAGCCAGAGTCCCGGCTCGACCGCTTCGACACCTACATCGACACCTGCCTACAGGCCTACCGGCCGGCGACGTTCCCGGTCTCCGCCCTCGTCGCCTTCAGCATCGTGGAGACGCCCGCCGCCGGCTACCGCGATCCCGGGGATTCCGCAGGGTGGGCCCGCCACTGCTGGCTGGCCGTGGGCCGGGGCACCCTCCACCACGACCTGTACGTGGCCCCGGACTCGTTGTCCGAGACCGAGTGGGCGGTCCTGGCCGAGGCGCTGGCCTGGGCCAGGGAGCGCTCGCACGTGCTGGCCCGCAGCCGCATGGTCCTCGGCGACCCGGTCGCCGGGGAGATCTACGGGTTTGCGTCCCGCCTGGGCCCCGACGCCATCGCCTGCCTGCGCAACCCCTCGGCCGAGCGCCGGTCGATCGACTGCGACTGGGCCGGCGTCCTCGGCCGCCCGCCCGTGGCTCTGACCACCCGCCACGGCGTCGCGATCGACGGAGGTGTGCTCACCCTCGACCCGTTCGAGGTCCTGCTCGTCGAGGCCCGCGTCGAGGAGTGACCGGGCAACCCTGCCACCGTGGGCATCAGGCGGCGACGACCACGTTGGCGGCCTCGTCGGCCCCGGCCGGGGAGCGCGAGCGCCGGCGAATGTGGATGCGTGACGCAATGGCCGCTGCGGCGGCCAGGCTCAGCGCCCCGCCCAGACCCAAGCCGACCCGGGGGCCCCACCTCTCGGAGATCCAGCCCAGCAGCGGGCCACCGACTGGGGTGCTGCCCAGGAACAGGAGGCCGTAGAGGGCCATGACCCGCCCCCGCATCGCCGGGTCGGAGTTGAGCTGGAGCGTGGTGTTCGCAGTGGCCAGGAACAGCATCACCGCAGTCCCCACCAGCACCAGCAGGACGCAGGTGAGCCAGGCGGTGGGCGCCACCGAGGTGGCCAGGAGGAGAGCGCCGAAGGCCATGCCCGACCCGAGGAGCAGGCGGCGGCTGGGGGCGGCCCGGCTGGCGGCGAACAGGGCGCCGGCCAGGGAACCGAGCGACATCAGGGCGGTGAACACGCTGTACAGCCCGGCGCCGCCGGCGAAGGTGAACTTGGCGAGGAGCGGAAGCACGACGATGAAGTTGAAGCCGAACAAGCCGAGCACGGCCACCAGGAACAGTGTCGGGCGCAGGGTGGGTTCGGCCCACACGTAGCGCACACCGGCCAGCACCTCGCCCCGCCGCCGTTCCGCCGGCGCCCGGCGGTGGAGCTCGTCGGTACGCATGGCCACCAGGGCGGCGATAACGGCCAGGTAGGACAGGGCGTTGGCCAGGAACGCGGGGGCGATGCCGAGGGAGGCGATGGTCACGCCGGCGGCGGCCGGCCCGAGGATGCGTCCGGTGTTGAACATCGCGCTGTTGAGGCCGACTGCGTTCGGGACCTCGTCGGGTCCGACCATCTCGATCACGAACGACTGCCGGGTCGGCATGTCGATCATGGTGACCACACCGAGCAGGAAGGCCATGACGTAGACCATCCACAGCTCCACCAGGTCGGTGGCCACCAGGACGAACAGGATGCCGGCCAGGAGTCCGCCGGCCACCTGGGTGCCGATCAGCAGCTTGCGCTTGTCGGACCGGTCGGCGAGGAGGCCGCCCCAGAGACCGAACAGCAGCATGGGCAGGAACTGGAGGGCCACGGTGATGCCGAGGTCGACGCCGCTCCCGGTGAGGCTGAGCACCAGCCAGCTCTGGGCCACGGTCTGCATCCAGGTGCCGGTCACCGACACCAGCTGGCCGAAGAAGAACAGGCGGTAGTTGCGGATGTGCAGCGATCGGAACGTGCGGGCCCCGACGGCCCGCAGGGCAGCCGACGTCACCGGACCACCGCCAGACGCCGGTGCTCCGGTGCCTGCTTCCCGGATCGTCCTCCATGACGTTCGGGCAGGCGGCGTTCGGGCAGGCGGCCGTTCGGGTCGATCATGCTTCGTTCAGGAGGCGTTCGAGCACGTCGGCGGCCCGCTCCAGCGCGGCCCGGTCCTCAGTGTCCAGATGGCGGAGTCGCTCGGCCAGGTAGGCGTCCTTCTGGCGCCGGCTGAGGTCGAGGAAGCCCAGGCCGGCGGCGGTGGCCTCCACCCGGGCCACCCGGCGGTCGCTGCGGTCGACGGTGCGGCTCACCAGACCCTGCTCCTCCAGGCAGGACACGATCTTCGTCATCGTCGGCGGCTTGACCCGCTCGACACCCGACAGCTCGCCCAGGGTCAACGGTCCCAACCGCTCCACGCTCGACAGGGTGGCGAGCTGCGACGGCGTCAGCTCGCCAGGGAGCTGACGGCGCAGCCGGCGGGCCAGGCGGGTGACGACCAGCCGCAGCCGGGAGGCCAACTCGGCGTCCGAGGCGGTGACAGGGGAGAGAGAGGTCATCGTTTCCCTAAACTAATTAGTCGGATGAACTATTCCAAACCCGGTAGACACGAGGCTCATGGCGACCCTGTCCGACGACGACATCCGCGCTGCGCTCGACGGCCTACCCGGCTGGGATCTGGTCGGCGCCGCCATCGTGAAGGAGTTCCGCCTCGGCGGGTTCGCCGGCGCCATCACCTTCGTCGTGCGGCTGTCGTACGAGGCCCAGGCTGCCGACCACCATCCCGACCTCGATATCCGCTACGACAGGGTCCGGGTCACCCTCAGCACCCACAGCGAGGGCGGGGTGACATCCAAGGACCTCGACCTGGCCCGGGCCATCGAGGCGGTGGCACCCGCCCACTAACGTCGGCGGGATGCCTCTCCACAACGGAATCGTCGGCCCTGTTCCCGAGGGGCGCGACCCCGAGGAGTACGACAAGCTCCGCCGGCGGGTCATGTGGACCATGCCCTCGGGCCTGTACGTGATCGGCAGCCGGGCGGGGGAGCGGCGCAACGCCATGACGGCGAACTGGGCGACCCAGGTCAGCTCGGATCCGAAGCTGGTGGCCGTCGGCGTGGAGAAAGAGGCCTTCACCCACGAGCTCGTCACCGAGGGCCGGGTGTTCAGCGTGAACATCGTGGACCGGGAGGACCGGGCCATCGTCCGCAAGTTCACCAAGCCCGTCGAGGTCGACGCTGCCGCATCCACCATCAACGGCTTCGGGTTCCACGACGGCGCCACCGGCGCCCCCGTCCTGGACCAGGCGGTGGCCTGGCTCGACTGCCGCCTGCACAGCGCCGTCGACCTGGGCGACCACACCCTGTTCCTCGGCGAGGTGGTCGATGCCGGTTTCCAGAAGCCGGAGGACACCCCCGTGCTGCGCATGGAGGACACCCGCATGAACTACGGCGGGTAGAGGACCTCCCGCGGATGCGCCTGGCCAGCTTCAACGTCCTCCACGGCCGGTCGATCGCCGACGGCGAGGTGTCGACTGCGAGGCTGGTGGCGGCCTGCGCGTCCCTCGACACCGACGTGCTGGCCCTCCAGGAGATCGACCGCAACCAATCTCGGTCGGGCGACATCGACCAGACCGCGGCCGTCGCCGAGAGCATCGGCGCCGCGGCGTGGCGGTTCGAGCCCGCGCTGGTCGGTGAGCCGGGCGCCACCTGGCGGGCGGCGACCGATGACGACGACCCGTCCAGTGCCGAGGCCGGGTACGGCGTCGGCCTGGTGTCGCGCCTGCCGGTGCGGGCCTGGCACGTCGTCCGCCTCCGTGCCGCCAAGGTGCGGGCCCCGGTGGCCGTCCCCGGGGGACGGGGCCGCTTCATCCTCCTGCCCGACGAGCCGCGCGTCGCCCTGGCCGCCGAGGTCGAGACCCCGGCCGGACCGCTCATGGTCGCCACGACCCACCTGTCATTCGTCCCCGGGTGGAACCTCGTCCAGCTCCGGCGCCTGACCCGGGCCCTCGCCGCCCTCGGCCTGCCATGCGTCCTCCTCGGCGACCTCAACATGCCAGGCGGCCTGCCGGCCCGCACCACCGGCTGGCGGGCCCTGGCCAGGGTGCGGACGTTCCCCGGCGGCAAGCCTTCGATGCAGATCGACCACGCCCTGGGGCACGGCCTGCTCCCGGTCGTCACGGCGGCGACGGCCCGCGCCCTGCCCCTTTCGGACCATCGCGCCCTGCTCGTGGACTTCCTCTGAGGCGATTCGGACCTAGGGTGACTACCAATGGCCCGGAAGCCCCTCACCAACGCGGGGTGGGGGTTCGAGACCAACTGCTACGTCTGCGAGCCCACCAACCCCCTGGGCCTGCGCATCCCGTTCTTCCACGACGACGAGGCCGAGGTCGTCACCGCCGAGTTCCGCCTCGGTCCTGAGCACTCCGGCGCCCCTCACTACGTCCACGGCGGCGTGCTGCTGGCCATCCTCGACGAGGCCATGGCATGGGCGGCCATCGCCCTGGCCGGGCGGTTCGCCGTGGTGCAGTCCACCGCCACCACCTTCGACCGGCCGGTACGCGTGGACGAGCCCCATCGGGTGCTGGCCTCCGTGCACGACCGCACGGACACCGCGGTCACCGCCCGGGCCACCGTCATCGACGCCGGCGATCGACGATGCGCCGAAGCCCGGGCCCGGCTGGTCGTACTCTCCACCGCAGTGGCCGGCGCCGCTATCGGGCCGGTCACCGGTGCCGACATCCGCTACCTTCGGCCACCGCCTGAAAGCCGGCCGTCACAGGAGACCCCATCATGAGCGCCCCCGAGATCAGCATCGACGACCTGGTCGCGGCCCGAGCCGGCGGGCCGGTGCCCCTGGTCGACGTGCGCCAGCCCGAGGAGTACGAGGCCGGCCACGTGCCCGGGGCGAAGCTGATCCCGCTGGCCGACGTGGTGGCCAGGGTCGGCGAGATTCCCGACGAGGGCCCGGTCTACGTGATCTGCCAGACCGGGTCCCGCAGCCAGCGGGCGGCCGACTACTTCCGCAACCTGGGTATCGAGGCCTATAACGTCGCCGGGGGCACCAAGGCGTGGATCGAGGCCGGCCAGGACACCGCTCACGGGCCCTTTCCCGGCTGAACGGCTGTTTACGGCAGTCCGCAGCGTGTCGCCGTCCTGGTCCTTCTTGCCGTTGCCGCGGCCATGGTGCTCCGCCGGCTCGGGCAGGGCACGACACCGCCTCCGCCGACCGTCGCACCGTGTGAGCTACAGGCCCGACCTCATGGTCCAGCGCCGGTAGCGGGTCACTATCGGGCCTGGGCCGGTCCAGGACAGGCCCACCATCACCATCCCGGCCACCACCAGCAGACCGGCCACCTGCGCCGGCCCGGTGACGTCGGTACCGGTGCGGGAGAGCGTGCCCCCCACGACCCGGGTGGTCACCGAGGTCGACAGCACTGACACGCCGGTTTCGGCTTTTGCCGTCCCGCCGACCACGCTGACCCGCAGGGTGTGAGGCCCGGGTGTGGTGGCCGCCGGCACGGTGACAATGAGGGTGAACCGGCCGACGACATCCGTCCTGGTGGTTCCCAGTAGTACGGGCGTGCTGAACAGCTCGGCCTGGACCGGGCTCAGCGGCGGAAACCCGCTCCCCGTGATGGTCAGGGCCTGACCGGGCGTCACCTGCTGCGGACTTGCCTGGATCGTCGGTGCACCGGGCGCCGGCAGGCCGACCGTGGTGCTGGTCGTGCTCGGGGACGTCGACGGGGTGGTGGTGGATGAGGACGACGACGTCGTTGTCGCGGGCGCCGTCGTGGTCGTGGGCGCCGTGGTCGTGGGCGTGCTGGTGCTGGTCGACGTGCTGGTACTCGTGCTGGTACTCGTGCTGGTACTCGTGCTGCTGCTCGTGCTGCTGCTCGTCGTCGTCGCCGGGACAGTCGTGGTCGTGGCCCGGACGGTGGTCGTGGTCGTCGCCGGGACGGTCGTGGTGGTCGCCGGCACGGTGGTGGACGTCGTGGTCGTCGCCGGCACGGTGGTCGTGGTGGTCGCCGGCACGGTCGTGGACGTCGTGGTCGGCGGCGGCACGGTGGTGGAGGTCGTGGTGGTCGACGTCGTGCTGGGCGACGTCGTGGTGGTGGCCGGCAACGTGGTGGTCGTGGAGGTCGACGTGGTGGGCGGCGGCAGGGTGGAGGTCGTCGTCGATGTCGAGGGGGTCGATGTCGAGGTGGAGGTGGAGGACGACGTGGAGGACGTCGTGGAGCTCGACGTCGTGGAGCTCGACGTCGTGCCGGTCGGCACGGTGGTCGAGGTGCTCGTCGTGCTGGAGGAGGTCGAGGTCGAAGTGGAGGTGGAGGTGGAAGTGGAAGTGGAGGTAGAGGTGGAGGTAGAGGTGGAGGTCGACGTCGACGTCGAGGTGGGCGGCACGCTGGTGGAGGTGGTGGAGGTGGTGGAGGTGGTGGAGGTGGT
>Ga0136633_1000430_pt1 | contig 31913 bp, 33 predicted proteins | sample AntDrymeUQ832206_2_FD_105494 | JGI IMG/M metagenome (GOLD analysis project Ga0136633, IMG submission 105494) | Polar desert sand microbial communities from Dry Valleys, Antarctica - metaG UQ83 (22.06) | ecosystem: Environmental > Terrestrial > Soil > Desert | place: Antarctica: Dry Valley... | reverse complement strand
GCAGTGCCCCCGGAAGGAATCGAACCTTCAACCTTCGGATTAAGAGTCCGCTGCTCTGCCAATTGAGCTACAGGGGCTGGGCGGCCCGGGATGGTAGCGGCCGTGCGGGTTACGGCGTGCCCGACGGGGGAGCCGACGAGGACCCGGTGGCCCCTTGGACCTGCTCGAGGACCGACTGCGACTTCGCCTGCTCGAGCTGGCCCTTGAGCGCCTCGCGCTCGTCGTCGTCGGCCAGCCGGAGCGCTTCCTTGGTGGCCAGGTCACCCTTGCGCGTCAGGCCCGCCTCGTAGGAGAGCTGTGCCAGGGTCGCGTAGGTGCCATCGGCCGGACGGGCCTGCGCGACGATCTCCTGTGCTCTCGCCGCGCCCTCGAGATCGTCGAGCGAGACGAGCGCTCGCACCATCAGTGAGGCGACGGAATCGTCGGGCGTCGTGGGCTTCAAGTCCAGGTAGTCGTTCCACGCATCCTTGGCCAGGTTGAGCTTGGCCTTGCCGGCCGGGGTGTATTCGCCGGTGTTCGGATCGAGGCGATCGTTGACCGACGCGAGCTGGACGCGGGCGCGAATCAGGTCCTTGTAGGCCTGCTCGTCGTTCGGGTTGACCCGCACTTTCTGGGCGGCGGCCGCCGCCCGATCCTCGAAGCGCTTGTTGCCGGAGTCGGTGCTTCCGCCGCGCTCGGTGATCGCGTCCACGAGACCGCCTGAGACGTCGCCTCCGATCCCGAACAGCACGAGACCACCGCCCAGCAGGAAGGCCAGGATGACGTACACGACCCGGATGACGCGTTGGCGGCCACGGCCGCGGAGGTCGAAGAGCATGGAGTCAGTCGGAGGAGTCGGGTTCCGAGGGCTCCTGAACGCCCTCTGCACGCGCGGCCCGTCTACCGAGCCACGCGGCCATGACAATAGAGCCTTCGAAGAGAACGAGGAGCGGTGCCATCGCGATCAGCATCGTGACGGGATCGGTGCCAGGCAGCAGCATCGCCATCACGGCGATGATCAGCAGGGCGTAGCGGCGGTTCGCCCGCAGTTGGGCGACCGACATGATCTCCATCTTGACCACGAGCAGGATCCCTACCGGAATCTGGAACAGCAGCCCCATCACCGTCAGCACCATCACGGCAAAGCGGAAGTAGTCGTCGGCCCGCAGGAGGATGTCGAACTGATCCTCGTTGAAGTTTTGCAGGAACGCCACGGCGTTCGGCAGCACGATCGCGTAGGCGAAGGCCACGCCTGCGTAGAACAGGAACGGCACCATCGACATCAACGGGATCGCCGCTTTTCGCTCCTTGGGCGAGAACGCGGGCAGGATGAACGAGTACGCCTGCCAGAGCAGGATCGGCATGCACAGCAGCAGCGCGGCGTAGGCGGCGAACTTGAAGGTGACGAGGAACGGCTCGCCGACCCCGAAGGTCACGACCTTGTCCGAGCGAAGGGACGGCTCGGCTCTCTGCAGCACGTCAGCCGCGCGGTTCACCCGCTCAGCGGCCGCCTTGGTGGCCGGCGACGCCTCCTTGTCGGCGGCGATCGCCTGCCCGAGCAGACCGGTCTCGCGGCCGAAGTCCTTGACGGCGCCCTGGAAGTCGTCGAGGCGCTCCCCGACGCTCGCGGCGGACTCCTCGCGGGCCTGCTTGACCGGGTCGGTGAGCAGGTCGATGATCGCGCTGTTCTGCCAGAAGCAGATGGCAAAGCACGCGAAGAACGCGATCAGGCACGTGATGATCCTCGAGCGCAGCTCGTCGAGGTGATCGACCAGCGACAGCTGATCCTCGTGTCCGACGGCCCGCAGGAGTTTCGCCACGACGACCTAGTGCCCTGAGTCGCAAGTTCGCGGGCATCTGGCGGCGCCGTTATCGCGCCTGACGGCACCCGGCATAACAGCAGTACTACCGGTACGACAGTTGATGCCGGGCACCGCCAACCACGATTCGGCATCCACCAGGCTGCACACGAATTTGCGACTCACGACACTAGGACTTCGTTTCGGGCGCGGCCTCGCCGAGCACGGGTTCACGAGGAGCGACCGGACCCTCGGCAGCGCCGGGCGCGTGCGGAGCGTCTACGCGCCCAGTAGCGGTCTGGGCAGGGACCGGCGCGGCGACCTCATCGGGGTCCTTCGACCGTCCGGTGATCGAGTCCTTGAACTCGCGCATCCCGCCTCCGAGCTGACGCCCGAGGCCGGGGAGCCGCTTCGGACCGAAGATCAGAACGACGACGCCCAGCACGATCAAGAGCTCGGTCAGGCCAATCGACTGGAAGATCGCGGAAGTCATGAGGGGGCTCGCCCGTTGAGTGGGTGGCCGGGCAGAGGTTAGGGGGTGTCAGCCCCCGGCGGCGGGAGTCAAGTCTTCCCGGCGTGGTGCCGATGCATGGCCCGGAGTCACCGCCATGAACCAACCAAGCGACAACACCCATTACGTTCGCCGCGTGGTCCTTCCATCGGGCCGCGCCATCGAGGTTGTCTACTTCGACAACCAGACGCCTGCGCCGGAAGCGCAGTCACCTGCTGAGCACTCCGTCGAGCAGCTCCATCTCTGCCCGGGCTGCGACCAGACGCTCGTCTACCCCACGGAATGGGAAGAGGCCTCCGAGACGCATTGGGAGGTTTCGCTTCGCTGCCCCAACTGCGAGTGGTTCGCCACGGGCACCTACGCCCAGGATGTGGTCGACCGCTTCGACGAGGAGCTCGACCGCGGGACCGAAGCGCTGGTCCGCGATCTCAAGCGCCTCACCCGGGCCAACATGGAAGACGAGGTCGAGCGCTTCGTCAAAGCGCTGGGCGCCGGCGCCATCTTGCCCGAAGACTTTTAGCCCCGAAGCAGCACCTCCTCCAGTGAACGGCCCGGCGACCCCGGGCCGTTTGCGCTTCAGGAGTAGCGGTCGACGACACCGTCTGCCACGAGATCGAGCGCCGCCTGCTGGGGTTCGGGCAGGGAGGGAAGGTCGGCCTTGGCGGCCGTGACCATTCCGAGCGCCTCCTCACGTGCGGCCTCCAACGCGCCGGTGGCCGCGATCGCATCGCAAACCGCCTCGGCTTGGGCCGGCGTCCGAACGTCATGCAGATCGAGCCCGGCCAACGCGTCGTCTCGCTTCCGAGCAAGGATCAGCGGAAGCGTCACCGTCCCGTCGAGCAGGTCGGTGCCGCGGTGCTTGCCGGTCCGCTCGGCGGGCCCCGAGACGTCCAGGACGTCGTCGAGCAGCTGAAAGGCGAGGCCGATCTGTCGGCCGAAGCGGCCCAGGACCTCCGCATCGGCGCCGCCCTCGCGGGCCCCGAGGCGACACGACGCCTCGAACAGGCGCGCCGTCTTGAGATCGCAGCGCCGCAGGTAGCGCTCGCGGGAGACCGAGACGTCCCAGGCGTCGGCGCGCTGGAGCAGTTCCCCCTCGGCGAGCGCCGACGATGCATCCGAGAGGATCCGCAACTGCTCGGCGTCTCCGTTACCCGCGAGTTCGGCGAACGCTCGCGAGAACAGCAGGTCCCCCGTGGCCGTGGCCATCGCGCGCCCTGCGGCCGCGACGACCGTGGGGCGCCCGCGGCGCAACGGCGCAGCGTCGAGCACGTCGTCGTGAACGAGGGTCGCCGAGTGAACGAGCTCCACCGCCACCGCCGCGCGGACCACGCCGGCACCATCGCCGGTTGGTCGCCCAGCCGCGACGAAGACGAGCAGCGGACGCAGCCGCTTGCCGCCGGCCGCGATGGTGGACCCCGCGTGTTCGCCGAGCACCGGTCCGTGGGAGGCCGCGACCTCCGTCAGGCGCCGCTCCAGGCGGTCCATCAGGACCGGCACGTGGGCTCCTCCGGCCTCGATCACGGCGAGCAGCGACTCCGCGGACGCCATCAGGCTCCCACCGTCCCGTGATGGAGCGCGATGATCCCGCCGGCGGTGAGGACCCAGCCCACGTCGTCGAGACCCGCACGGTGCAGCGTCTCACCGAGCTCCGGCGGCCCTGGGAAGCGCTTGACCGAGTTCGGTAGGTACTCGTAGGCCTCCGGATCGCCGGCCAGCTTTCCGAGCATGGGCACGATGCGGTCGAACCAGAGCGAGAAGAAGGTCGACAGGGGCGGTCGCGTCGGGATCGTGATCTCCAGCACGACGAGCCGGCCGCCGGGACGGACGACCCGCGCCATCTCGCGTATCCCCCGTTCGAGGTCGGAAAAGTTGCGTGCCCCGAAGCCGACGGTGACCGCGTCGAAATAATCGTCGGGATAGTCGAGCTCGAGCGCGTTACCCCACTCCCAGCGCAGCGCCGGCTCCTTCGAGCGAGCGCGCTCGAGCATCGCCTCGGAGAAGTCAGAGCCGATCACGGTGCCGGCGGGACCTACCCGGCGCGCCAGTTCGATGGCCAGGTCGCCGGTGCCGCAGGCCACGTCGAGGACGCGGTCGCCCGGCTTCACGCGCGCGAGATCGGCGGCGCGCTCGCGCCAGCGGTGGTGGAGCCCCGCGGTCATCACGGAGTTCATCAGGTCGTAGAACCCAGCGATGCGATCGAACATCGCCCGGACCTGGCCCTCCTCGAGGGTGCCCGAGCGCGCGGAGGCGCTCATGGCGGCCCGGCCTACTCGCCCGAGCCGCCCTCGTCCGTCGAGCGCAGCGAGGCGAGGAAGTCGACGAGGTCGTCCTTCTTCTCCTTCGGCATCCCGGCGTACGACGGCATGGGGGCGGTGGGGTTCTCGAGGGTCCGCAGCAGGGCGGCCTTGGCGAGCTTGTCGCCGATTTCGGTCAGCTCGGGTCCGGGACCGTCATTGCCGTTCTCGCCGATCTTGTGGCAGGCCAGACAACCGGACTGGGCCACGACCATCTTGCCCGGCTCGAGCTCAGGGCGAGTCACGATCTCGATCTCGTTCGGCGAACCGGCTGCCGCGCCGAGATAGGTCAGGTAGCCCATCGCGATGATCGTGAGGACGCCGGCGGTGGTGGCGATCGGACGCCGCTCGGGACGCCGCTCGGGGCCGCGGTCGTAGAACGGCAACAGGAACAGCAGGATCATGCAGATCGTCGGCACGCCGATCGTCGCGACCGGCGTGAGGATGGCGGGCTTGATCACGCGCAGCAGCTCGAAGAGGAAGAAGAAGTACCACTCGGGCCGCGGCACGTACGTCGTCGTCGTCGGGTCGGCCTTCGGGCCGAGCTCGGCGCCGAGCACCAGCGCCATCAGGATGATCATCGCCATGACGACGCAGGCCATCAGCCCGTCCTTGGCGACCGCGTACGGGAAGAACGGCTTGCCCTTGGCCTTCAGCTGCGCGTACTCGCGGAGATAGGCCTCCTTCTCCTGGCGATTCATACGCGTTCCTCGCGCAGCTCTTCGGATGTGTCGGCCTTGAGCCAGGGCGGGGCCGTCGTACCGAGCCTCGCCACGAGGTAGAGATGGGCACCGATCAGGGCACCGATGGCCCCCGGCACGAGCATCATGTGGATCGCATAGAAGCGCGAGAGCGTCGTCGCCCCGAATTCGGCGCCGCCGCGCAGGAAGTCAGACAGGAACGGTCCGACGTGCGGGCCGGTCCCGTTGATGTTCACGCCGACGATCGTCGCCCAGTAGGAGCGCTGGTCGAACGGCAGCAGGTAGCCCGTGAACGACATGGTCATCGTCAGGATGAGCAGGACGACGCCGATCACCCAGTTCAGCTCCCGCGGGTACTTGTAGGCGCCGAAGAAGAACGTCCTCGCCATGTGGAGGAAGACCAGGATCACCATCACCGACGATCCCCAGCGGTGCATGCCGCGCACGAACTCGCCCATGAAGACCTCGTTCGTGAGGTAGCGGACCGATTCGTAGGCGCCGCCGGTGGCGTCCGGCCGGTAGTACATCGCGAGGAAGACTCCGGTCATGGCCTGGCTGAGGAACGCGAACATGGTCGCGGACCCCAGCGTGTAGAACCAATTCGTTCCCTTCGGGACCTTTCTGAACATCATCCACCGAAGTCCGCCGGAGAGCGAGGTCCGCTCGTCGACCCAGTCGACCGCGGTGATCCCCGCTTCCTTCGCCTGATCGACGGGTCCGCGCTTGGTGGACTCGCCGGGCCGCGGCGGCGTGGGCAGCAGCGCGTTGGGGAGCGGCGGCGCGGGGAGCTTCGGAAGCTTCGGCATGGTCTAGTCGATCTTGGGCGTCGAGAACCGCCCGGGGTAGAGGTACTGGCCGATGCCGTCGAGGTCCTGGCCCGGGTCCCGATAAGAGGGGAAGCGCTTGAGCTCGCCGTTGACCGAGTAGCGCGGTCCGAGCTCGACGAAGCCGTCACGCACGCGAACGTAGAAGCGGTCGAGCGGTCGGACCGGCGGGCCACCGTCGACCTTGCCCTCGAAGTCGTAGACGCCGCCGTGGCACGGGCAGATGAACTTCTTCGATGCGTCCACGTAGCGGACGGGACAGCCGAGGTGCATGCAACGAGTGGAGATGGCCACGAAGTCCTGGTACTTCGGGACGTCGATGTCCTCGTTGTAGGCGCGGACGTAGACGGTCGTCTTGCCGATCTCCCCCACGCCCTTGGTTTCGGTGCGAACCACGGGGATGTAGGTCTCGGTCGGGAAGTCCTCGGGCTTGCCGATCCGCTCCCAGAAGACTTCGGGACGCTCGAAGATCGCCGAGCCGGCGGCGAAGCCCAGGGCCGGGAGGGCGAAGGCCGAAGCGGCGACCGCACCGGCGCCATGCGCGGTCAGCGTCATGAAGCGACGACGCGAGACGGTCTCGCCCTCGAACGCACCCGGGATCTTCCGATCGACGGTGTACTTCGACTTGGGTGTCTTGCGGTGCCCGTTGGCCATGGAATTGGAGACCTACCCGGGGACGTTCGGCGTTCCAGGGAGGGGTGCGAACAATACCGCCCGCGAACCGTGGGCTGGTGCCACGTGCGGTGTCACGGCGCGCCTGCCGTCAGTCCCCACGGCCGGAGAGGGCCATCAGGCCCTCGCGCCAGACCTGCTCGGCCTGCTCGGGGCGACCCTCGGCGTGGGCGCGAGCGCACTGCGAGATGACCCCGGCGAGGATGCCGACGCCTTCGAGGTCGCCCAGTTCGGCCAGCCGCGCAAGTCCGAGTGCGTAGAGGCGATCGCCCGCCAGCAGCGCGAGATCGAGGTCGGCCTGCGTGTCGAGCATCCTCGAGTTCCCGTAGTGCTGCTCATATCCCTCGCGGATCGCTTCCACGAGGAAGGCGTAATCGTCTGGATGCGCCGCCGTGCGCGGTCCCTGGGCTTCGGCGCCGAAGCGCGTCGCCTCCAGAGGATCGGGCGTCGTGGCGTTGGCGAGCAACCCCCCGCCCCGCAAGAGCTCCGCCGCGACGGCCTGCAGCGCCGGATCGCTCATGCGATCTCCGCGAACGCTGCCGCCGCTGCCTCGAGCGTGCGGGTCACGTGCTCGCTCGTGTGCGCGAGTGAGGGGAACCACGCCTCGAACTGTGAGGGCGGCGGGTAGACGCCGCGCGCCAGCAGCGCGCGGCACCACGCGCCGAAGGCGTCGAGGTCGCAGCGAGTGGCGGATTCATAGTCGCCGACCGGCGTCTCGGAGAAGAAGACGGTCAACAGCCCGGTCGTGTGCACGACCTGGACCGGCCGGGTTCCGGCCGCCTCGCGCAACCCGTCGGCGAGCTGGGTCGTCGTCGCCGCCAGGCGGGCGTAGGCGGCGTCGTCGAGGAGCTCGAGCGTCGCTCGGCCCGCGGCCACGGCCAGGGGGTTACCCGAGAGGGTGCCGGCCTGGTAGACGTCCCCTGCCGGGGCGATGCGCTCGAGCAGGTCCACGGAACCGCCGTAAGCGGCCGCGGGCAGGCCACCTCCGATCACCTTGCCCATCACGGTCAGGTCCGGCATCACGCCGGTCAGCTCCTGTGCGCCTCCGAGCGCCACACGGAATCCCGTGATGACCTCGTCGAAGACGAGCAGCGCCTCCGACTCGGTGCAGCGGTCGCGAAGCAGCTCGAGCAACCCCTCGACCGGCGGGACGAGGCCCATGTTGGCGGGGTAGGGCTCGGCGAGGACCGCAGCGAACTCGTGCTCGGCGAACGCAGCCTCGACCGCGGCGAGGTCGTTCCACGGGATGACGATCGTGGCGGCCGTCGCTGCCTGGGGGACTCCCGGGGAGGAGGGAAGGGCCTGAGTGGCCAAGCCGGATCCAGCTTGGGCGAGCAGGCCGTCGACATGGCCGTGGTAGGCACCGGCGAACTTGAGCAGCTTGTCCCGGCCCGTGGCGGCACGGGCCAACCGGATGGAGCTCATCGCGGCCTCCGTGCCCGAAGACGTCATCCGCATCATCGAGACCGCTGGCATCCTGTTCGCGACGAGCTCGGCGAGATCGACCTCACCCTGGGTGGGCGCGCCGAAGGTGGTGCCGCGAGAGGCCGCGTCGGCGACGGCTTCCAGCACCGCGGGATGTGCGTGCCCATGGATCAGCGGCCCCCAAGAGCAGACGTAGTCGACGTAGCGGTTGCCGTCGACGTCGATGATCTCGGCGCCCTCGGCCCGGTCGATGAACACCGGATCCCGTCCGATGGCCCGCATGGCCCGCACCGGCGAGTTCACGCCGCCGGGCAGCACAGCCAGCGCGCGGGCGTAGAGCTCGGACGAGCGGGTGTCGGTGATGGAGCTGCTCACACGCCCGCGTGCTCGCGCTCCCAGGCGCGGAAGTCCTCCAAGAAGTACAGCATCCTGATCTTCTTGAACTCGGTCGAGGAGTACAGCGTTGCGCGCTCGTGAATGCCGGTGTCCTCAGCGATCGAGTTCAGCACGGCATCACACTCCTCCTTGGACCGGCCGTGGGCCATGGTGAAGACCGAGTAGGGCCAGTCGGCATAAGTGGGCCGCTGATAGCAGTGGGAGATCCCGCGGAAGGAGGCCATGCGCTTGCCCGTCTCCAGGATCTGGTCCTCGGGGACCTTCCACACCCCCATGCCGTTGGCGCTGAACCCGGCCCGCCGGTGGTAGAGGATGGCCGCGACCCGGCGGAGCCCGCCGCGCTCCTTCAGCGACTCCAGGCGCTCGAAGATCGTGTCCTGGTCGACACCGAGCCGTGCGGCGGCCGCGGCGAACGGCTCAGTCACCGGCTCCATCGGCCCCTGGGTGGCCTGGATGACCGCCTTGTCCTCCTCGGTCACCTCGATCGGGTCGAGATCCATCGGCGGGAGCGCCTCGGCCGCCGTGGAAAGGGCATCGGTACCACCGACCATCTCGAGGTCCATGCGGATCTTGAACATCGTCAGCGTCGGCAGCTGCCGGATCGATTCCGCGCCGGCGCGCTCACGCATGACATCGAGCGTCCCCTCCATCCCGAGCGGAGAGTCGGGCTCGACCGCCAGCGTGAACCACAAGTTGAACTCGTGGTTGCGGAGGTAGTTGTGCGTGACGCCCGGGTGTGAGTTGATGAACTTCGCCGCGCGGTGCGGATGCTCCTCGTCGACCTTGGCCGCGACGAGCATCGACTGATACCCCAGCGCGCGCGTGTCGAAGATCGGGGTGATCTCACGGATGATCCGGTTCTCGAGCAGGTAGCCGGTGCGCTCGAGCACCTCCTCTTCGGACAATCCGGCGAGCTCGCCGATCCGGGCGAAGGGCCGGCGCTCGATGGCGAATTTGCCCTGCAGGAGGTTCAGCAGCTGCTTGTCGATGTCGTCCAGGGGTACCGCGGCGCCGTGCTTGCGCGTGCGGAGCTTGGGAATCACGCGAGCCATTCGGCAACGTCCCTTGCGTGGTAGGTGATGACGATGTCGGCGCCGGCCCGGCGGATGCCGGTGAGCGCCTCGAGCACCGCGGCGCGCTCGTCGAGGTGACCTGCAGCCGACGCGGCCTTGATCATCGCGTACTCGCCGCTGACGTTGTACGCGGCCACGGGCAGCCTCGTCGCTTCCTTGACCCGGCGAATGACATCGAGATACGCCAACGCCGGCTTGACCATCACGATGTCGGCTCCCTCGTCGACGTCGAGCAGCACCTCGCGGAGGGCCTCGTCCCCGTTGGCCGGATCGAGCTGATACCCGCGGCGGTCACCGCGTGACGGAGCGGAATCGGCAGCTTCGCGGAAGGGTCCGTAGAAGGCGGACGCGAACTTCGCGCTGTAGGCCATGATCGGCGTGTCGCCCATCCCGTGCTCGTCGAGCGCGGCGCGCAGATGCCCGACCCGACCATCCATCATGTCGCTCGGCGCGATCACGTCGGCTCCCGCCGCCCCCTGGGACACGGCCGTGCGTGCGAGCAGATCCAGTGTCGCGTCGTTGTCGACCGATCCGTCACTGCTCAGCACCCCACAGTGACCGTGCGAGGTGTACTCGCACAGGCACAGATCGGAGATCACGATCAGCTCGGGGTGGGCGGCTTTGATGGCCCGGGTCGCGAGTTGCACCACGCCCTCGTCGTCCCAAGCCGCCGTTCCCTCGTCGTCCTTGGTGGCGGGAAGTCCAAAGAGCAGCACCCCAGGAATCCCGGCGGCGGCGGCGGCGGCGGCCTCTTGAACCGCGTGGTCGATCGAGAGCCGGTCGATCCCGGGCATGGAGGCGATCGGGACCCGGCCCGCCGCGGCATCTGCACCGGCCGTCACGAACATCGGGTAGATCAGGTGGCGGACCTCCAACGAGGTCTCCCGCACGAGATCGCGGAGCAATCCGGTCTTACGCAGACGACGCATCCGGGTCGCGGGGAAGGCCATGGCCGCAGGGTAGTGCGGGACACTCGGCCGGTTCAGGGTCCGGAAGCCCCGGCGGCACCCGTTTCACGTGAAACGCAGGCGTGACCGTTTCACGTGAAACGGTCACCCCGCTGGAGCGACCCTCGCGCCCGATGGCGCAGGCGCATGGCGGGGACGACCCGCGGCTCAGCGGTCAAACCGACGCAGACCGATGCGGGCGATCACTCCGAAGCCCAACGCCAACGCGGTGAGGTGCAGGAGCGGTCGCAGGAGACCGGGCTCGGCGTTGTTGAGGCCGGCGTCGAGCGCTTGGAGGCCAGGCTTGAAGGGGAAGATCGCCGACACGGCCTGGACTACGTCGAACATCCCGTCGGACACGGTTCCGCTCGGCACCAGCGCCAGGAAGGCGATCGGAAGCGAAAGCAGGAAGGCCAGCAAAGACGCCGCGCGAACCTCCCGGGTGAGCGCGCCGACCGCGACTCCCATCGCCGCGAACGCCACGGCCGCGGCGAGCAGCGCCGCCAGCCATTGCGGTGCCCGGCTCCATTCGATCTCCACGAACAGGCTGAGCCCCGCCAGCATGAGCACGGTCACGGCGAACGAGCAGACGGCTGCCAGTACGACCTTCTCGGTGAGCAGCGCGGTTCTCGACACGAGCCCGCGGACCAGTCGGCCGAAGGCATGCTCCTCGCGCTCGAGCGCGAGCATCCCGGCGGCCAGCAACAGGGTGACGAACATCAGCGAAATCGTCACGGTCACCGCGATCGCGAAGGAATCCAGCGACGTGCGGCGCCCGCTGACAACCGTCTGCTTGACCCGCACCGGCGTCCCGATGGACGCCAGGATCGGCTCCGAGATATCGAGGTTGTCCGACGCCAACTGGGCGAACTTCGCCACCTGGTCGAGCGCGACCCGCTCCGGTGCCCCCTCCGGAAGGGACGTCACGGCGGATCGGAGCAGAGCCCCCGACTTCCGGAGGCCGAGCACGTTGAAATCCTGGCCGAGGAGCGAGAACCTTCCTCCGTCGACGACGATTCGAAGGTAATCGGCGGCGATCTTGGTGAGGCGTTCAGAAAGCGCCTGATTGGCGTCGGCCAGGCGGGCTTCGATCGCCGACTCGACGTAACGCCGCTTGACGGGATCCTCCGCGTTGTAGAGCACTTCGACGGTGGGCGGCTCCCCGCCAGAGAGGTTGATCGCACCCTGAAGGCGATCGGTCGCGTCGGCCGGGAGAATCAATGCCCCGAGCACCTCGCCCGATCGGACCTTCTGGACCGCCTCCTCGCGGGTCTTCACCCGGACGGGTTCGATGGCCTCGAAGAACTGATCCGAATAGGTCGTCACATCGAGTTTCTCACCCCCGATCGAGAAGGTGTTCTTCTCCGCGGGCACGAGGTTCACGAAAGCCACGCGCGGCTTCGCCGGCCCGCCGGAAAGCGCGAGACCGATCAAGACGGCGATCAGCACCGGATAGGCGACGAGCAGAGCGACCAGCAACGGGGACCGGCGCAGCACCTGCAGGTCCTTGACGAAAAGCCAGCGCATCAGGCCGAGTGCCGCTCGAGCAGCGCGACGAACGCTTCCTCGAAATCCGCGTCGGCGCCCCCGGCCGACGCACGCAACTGCGCTTCGGTCCCGGTGAAGACGATCCGCCCCTCGGCCAGCACGAGCAGTCGGTCGGCGTAGCGGTGGGCCTCCCCGACGTGGTGGGTGGTGAAGACGACCGTGGTGCCGGCTTCCGCAAGCCCGCCGATGAACTCCCACAACACGACCCGCTGGCGCGGGTCGAGCGAGGACGTGGGTTCATCGAGCAACAGCACGGGCGGACGCGCCAGCAGCCCGATCGCGACATTGACGCGCTGGCGGTTGCCGCCCGAGAGCCGCCCGACCTCCTCGTCGGCGCGTTCGGCCAATCCGGTTTGTTCGAGCATCCGGGCGACCGCCTCATCGGCATCGGCCACGCGCTCGAGCCGAGCGAACAGTCGCAAGTTCTCCCGCGCGGACAGCTTCGAATACAGCGCAGCCTGCTGAGGGACCCAGCCGATCCTTCCCTCGACCGACACCGTGCCGCTGCTCGGTGCGAGCGCACCCGCCAGGATCTGCAACAACGTGGTCTTGCCGGCGCCGTTGGGCCCGATCACGGCCACGCGTTCACCGGCGAAGGCGGTCATGTCGACCCCGTCAAGCGCGCGACGCTTCCCGTAGGACTTCACCACGCCGTCGGCCCGCAACACCACCCCGGAGTCCGCCGCCGCGGACGGCGCGCCCCCGGACGTAGTGCTCACATCGGCCATCCACGGCGGAGGCTAGTCGTCGCTCCCGCCGCCCCGGTGATTCCCGCGCCAACAAACGTGTGGCAGCAACGCGTTCAGCCCGGCGAAGCGGCCGACGCGGCAGCCGCGGCATCCGGGTCGGGCAGCGCCGTCCCGCAGCCCGCGCAGTACTCCGCGTCCAGACCGACCACCGCGTCGCAATCCGGACAGATCCGGTCAGCTGGCAACCGCAGGTGGGCGGGCTCTGAAACGCCGACGCCGGCGAGCGCCACCTGCGGCCACGGTTCGAAGACCAGGTGCCGCCGCAGGTAGACCGTCGTCTCGCGCAACATCGCTGCGATCGGCAATGCGATGAACGCACCGATGATTCCGAAGAGTTGGCCGCCCATCAAGAGCGCGAAGATCACGAGCAGCGGGTTGATTCTCAGCGCCTGCGCGAACACGTTCGGTGCGACGATGTGGCCCTCGATCTGCTGGAGGGCGGTGAACGCGATCGCGAGCCACAGCGCGTCGAGCGGTTCCCCACTGAACACGGCGATCAGCAGGGGCGGCGTGGCTCCGACGGCCGGCCCGACGTACGGAATGAGCTCGGCGAACCCATAGAACGCACCGAAGAACAGCACATACGTCTTGCCGTCGGGAAAGACGCCGAGAGACCCCAGGAGATAGAGCATCAGGCCCGCGCTCGCGCCCATGATCGTCGAGAACAAGAGCTGGCCCCGCACGTATCCAAGGACAGCCCGCTGAATGCGAAGCGGGAAGTCGTCCCCCGGCGATCCGTCGCCTCGCGGGACGATCGTCCGCACCGCAGCGCCGATCCGCTCGCCATAGAGCAGCATGTACACGGCCAGCACGATCACGAGAATCACCGCGATCGACGCCTCGACGAGGAGCTGGAGCGCTTCCCTGGTGAGGTCGACGATGTCCCCGGATCCCTTGGTGACGCGGGCGCCGAGGGTCTCCAGCGCCGTCTCACCGGGCTCTTTGACCTCGACGGCGATGCCGCGACGATCCAGCCAGGCCTGGAAGTCGGCCAGCGCGTCGTTGGCATCGTCCACGTATGTCGGCACGTTGTCGCGAAACGCCCCGACCTGGTCCCCGATCGGCGCCGCGAGAAGACCGGCGGTGAGACCGAGGAGCGTCACCACCCCGAGCAAGACCGCGAACACCGCGAGCGTCCTGGGGACCCGAGCCCGCCGCAACGGCGCGATGGCGGGATTGAGGAGCAACGCGAACAACCCGGCGATCACGAAGATCAACAACACGGGCCCGGCCGCTCGAGCCATCGCCCAGACGCCGAGGATCGAAAGAGGCAGCAGGACGAGCTGGACCCAGCGCGGGACGACCACCGGTGCCGCCGGCCCGAGTGCAGCGGGGTCCTTGCCGGATGGCGCCGCGGACATCATGGGATTCCGCGTCACATCCTCGTCCGGGGCGCCGCTCATCGTCTCGGATTATGCGGGGTCAGACCGCTAGCGTCCCGCGCCGTGGCCTGCATCCTGTTCATCGGGGACGTCGTCGCGTCGGCGGGCCGGCGGACCCTCCGGAAACTGCTCCCCGCCCTCAAGGAGGCTCATGGCGTGGATTTCACCGTCGTCAACGGGGAAAACGCCGCGGGCGGCATCGGGATCACCCCCCGCACCGCCGACGAGATCTTCGAAGCAGGCGCCGACGTGATCACGCTCGGCAACCACACGTACCGGCACCGCGACATCTACTCCTATCTGGCCGAGCGACGGGAGATCCTCCGCCCGGCGAACTTCCTTACCTCCCAACCCGGGCGCGGAACTTGCGTCGTCGAACGAGACGGTCTCCGCCTCGGCGTCGTGAACCTCAGCGGCAACCTCTTCATGAATGCTGCACGTCCGGCGTTAGTCGAGATCGACTCGGCGCTGCGCGAGGTCCGCGACGCCGACCTGGTCCTGGTCGACATGCACGCCGAGGCGACGAGCGAGAAGGTCGCCCTCGGCTGGTATCTGGACGGCCGGGTGACCGCGGTCGTAGGAACGCACACGCATGTGCCCACCAACGACGCGCGCGTCCTCCCGGGAGGGACCGCCTACATCACCGACGTCGGCATGACCGGTGCGCGAGGCGGCGTCATCGGGGTCATCCGTGAGCAGTCCATCGAAGCCATGAAGACCAGGATGCCGGTCCGCTACGAGAGTTCCGAGGTCGACCCATGGCTGATGGGCGTGCTCATCCATGCCGACGAGACGGGCAGCGCGACCAGCATCACGCCGGTGCTCGAGCCCCTCACGCCGGCTTGATTGCCTGCTCTGGTTCGGCGTGACGCGCGAGCAACGCGATCCAGACGAGCGGCGCGAACCACACGATGTAGAGATAGAACCAATGACTTACGCCGATCTGCAGCGCGATGATCACTGCCGCGGCCAGTGCGGCGACCGACACGGTGTCGCGAACGCGGGGCACGAACGCCACGGCGACCGCGAGCAGGGCCGCCCCCGCCTGCATCACCGTCTGCGGACCGCGGACATCGTGGTAGCCCCAGATCGAGAACGGCGAGTCGCGCCCCGCCTGAAAGCCGACCGTTCGCTCCCAGAAGTCGAGCAGGCCCCCTTCGAGCAGCGCGACCGGGACGAGCGCGACCGCGGCAGTGAGGGTGAAGCCGAGCACGGTCGCCGGCGCGAACCGGAGCGTCGCGGTTGGTCGCCGATCACCGTGGCGTGGACATGTGGCGACCAACGGACCCAGGCCGAGCGGTGCGAACTTCGAGAGCCCGGCCAACGCGATCATCGCCCCGCGGGCGAGTGGCCGCCCGGCCAGCAGCAGCGTCGCCACGACCAGGAGGGGCACGAGCGCGTCGTTCGAATTGGAGTTCGACACGAGCAGGCTGAACGGGAACGCGAGCCAGAGGTACGCCAGCAGCAGGCCGAGTCTTGCGCCCCGCAGTCGTCGTCCCAGAAGCCATAAGACGGCCGCGCACCCGGCGTCGAACGCGACCGAAGCCGCGTGAGCTGCGGGCAATGCGTCCCAGGACCCCTTCCAAGGAAGGGCCAGTTCGAACGGGACGTACGCGAAGTAAGCGAAGGGGCCGTAGGTGTCCCCGTGCGGGTTGTCCTTGGGGAAGTTGCCGTAGAGCTCGCCACCGGCCGTCAGACGATCGGCGCCGATGACTCCCGCATAGCCGACGTCGATCACGTTCGAACCCGTGATGTTCAAGCCGAGGCGGAAGCCCAACAAGAAGACGATGGCAATTCCCAGGAACTCCGGCCCGACTCGGAGGTCGAGCGCCGGCAGCGGATCGAGTCCGCCGTCTCGCCCGCGCGCGCGGGCGAGACCGATCATCCTCACCAGCAGGTAGGCGAGCAGCGGATAGACGGTGGGAACCGAAAGCCCGATCCTGCCGGCTCCGAAGAAGGCATATGAGATGGAGAACGCCAGAAGGACTGCGAGATCCAAGTGCAACAAACGAAAGGGCCGACGCAGGAACGGGAGCATGAACAGCAGGCTGAGGCCGATCCAGACATACGGGGCGTTGGCGCGCCGGCCGAAGGCTCCGGAATAGCCGCGTGCCATCGTCCAGGCGACCTGGATTCCCGTCCAGGTCTCCTGGATACGACCCGTCCGGTCGCTCAGGAGCACCTGCGCGACCTCGTTCTGAGATTTCCGTGCGCTCCCGGCGTAGAACGACACTTGCCAGACGTCCTCGCCTCTCAGGAACGCCCGAACGGACACATCGCGCGTAGCGCGACGGGCGGCACGGATCTTCGGGGCGCGCTCGGCGGCGGCGATCATCTGCCTTGCGCTTCTCGTGCGTCCCGCGGGCGGGACGTCCGACGCCGCTGGGACGGTCAATACGCCGGCATCGGGCGCAACCGATCCGGCCGTCGGCGTCGGTGCCGCATGAGCCGTGGCCCCAGGAGCGCCGAACAGCGCGGGCGCGCTCCATCCCGCCAGCGCGACCAGGGAGAGACGGCCGAGGAAGCGAACCCGCCGGGCGACGCTCAGGAGCGGAAGCTCCAGAGGCGGTTGCCCAGGAAGTTCAGCGGCGTGGCGGTGACGACCGCGATGGCCTGAGCGGCGAGTTCGGGTACCGCAGCCGCCGATACGAGCACTTCGAGGACCAGGAGGCTCACCAGAAAGGCTCCGAGCGAGACCGCGAGGAAACGCGGCGCCTGAAACGCCGTGGCCCGTTCACTCGAGGCAAAAGTCCAGCGACGGTTCCAGACGAAGTTGTTGGCGACCGCGACCAGGAACGCCAGCGTTGCTCCCGACCGGTGATCGACACCGGCAGCAGAGACGGCTGCGGCGAAGACCACCAGGTTCATCGCGTATCCGCTGGCACCGACCACCCCGAAGCGAAGGAGTTGCAACCAGTTTCCCGGCCGGCGTAGTCCGCCACCGATCCGGCGGTGGAGCGGCCGGACGGCGACGGCGAGTGCATGTGCCTCGTCTGACATGCCGCTACAGGCTATCCGCGACGAGCACTCATCGAGTGGCTTCGAAGTGCCCGAGCACCATCGGAACGATGTCCCGCAGAGTCCACTGTTCGCGACGCTCGACCCCTTCGACACCATGCCACAGCAGCACCGCGTTGGAATCGACCGCGTGCAAGGACCCGTGCGAACCACCTCCGACGTGGTGCGCCCGACCCCAGTCGAGGAACTCGTACCCCGGCGCCGCCGACAGGAGAACGTCTCCTGCGGTCTCGCAGCTCAACGCGTCCCAGATGCGACAGAGCGCGTCGGGGTACGACCGCGAGCGAACGTGGCCATCGATGATCTCGAGGTCCAGGACCGACAGATCTCCCTCGGCACTCCAGCGCTGCCCGCGAAGATCGGTGATCTTCCCACCGGCGCGGAACCGCAACTCACCGCGCGCAGCCGAGACGACCGCCTCCCCTCCCGGTGTCGTCGCCCAGAACATCGCGAAGTCCACCCCATCGGCCGACAGCACTCGCGCAGTCAGGAGCGGCAGCAGTTCGCTCCTGTGCTCGGGAGCGAGGACATAGACCTGCGCGGAACGCGAGGCCGGGCACAGGGCGATCTGCGCGTCGGCAGCCCGGCGACCGCTCGCCGGGAGCAGCGCGAAATCCGACAGGATCGCGAACAAGTCGATCTCGGCCTCGACCGTGGACTGGGAATGGTCCGAGCAGACGACGACCGCGTGGTCTTCGAGAAACTGGTCCGGTCCCCCCGCCGCGTGCATGAGGCGCTCGATCTGGCGGTCGGCTTCGGCGATCGACGTCACCTGTGCGAACGGGCCGAACCGGTGCGAGTGAGTGTCGTTGTCGGGCAACGACAGCAGGAGGAAGTCGAACAGGTCCTGTTCGACCAGGTGCGCGCCCACGCACCCCGCGTGCTGATCCCGCACGCCGGGCAGTCCCAACTGGGCCCGGCAGGGAATCCGACGGGAAGCGAAGAGGTCGGCGTAGAAGAACTCCCGGGGTCCGAGCACCGGTTTGCGGAAGACCTGGGTGGCCAGTCTGACCAGGGCCGTCTCGTCGTCAGGTTCGTGCCGATGACGCCCGCGGAACATGAGGTAGGTCGTGCCCGCGGTACGCACGTCCGCGTCGTCGAGCGATTCGAACACCGTCAGCAGGTCGGACGAGAGATGCTCGCCGTTCATGTTGTAGATCGTGTCGGTGAGTGACTTGCGCAGGCCGAACGCACGCGAGGCACCGAAACTCGTCCCGTACTCGACGTACCGACCCTCTTCGCGGTGGTACCAGTTCATCGAGGGGATCCCGTGACGGCTCGGCCCCACTCCGGTCGCGATACTCGCGGCGCAGACGGGAGTGACCGAGGGAAATGCGGCGACGCAATCGTCGACGTAGGTCCCGTCGCGCATCAATCGGGCGAGCGCCGGAGCGCGACCGGTCGCCACAGCGCGCTCGAGCATCGCCGGCTTCATCGCATCGATGACTACGAGAACGAGCTTGCGCGCCCCCGGCCGGTCCACGGCCTCGGGTACGCCGGGGGCTTCGCGACCGGTTGGCTCCGTCACCGCAGGATCCGCAAGCCGGCGTACTTCTCGCCGTCACGGCGCCGGCTGCCGAGGAGCAGCCAGGCGAGCAGCGCGATAGCGACAAGCGCCAGCGGCGGGAAGGCCACGGACACCCCGGCGACGAGGAGTGCAAGACCCTCTTGATACAGCGGAACTGCGGCAGCCGCACCGGCATCCAGCCGACTCCGAACACGCTCGAACAGTCCTCTTGTGGCGATGAGCGCCAACACGGCGCAGACGGCGCCGACGAACACTCCGGCAAGGACCGGGTGGTCGCGGTCGGCGAGAGATCCGGCCGCCTCGAGCGCTCCGAGCGCGACCGCCAGTGCGCCGATGGCCGCAAGCCCCGGACGACTCTCCGACCACGTCGGCGAACGGCGGCGAACGATGTCGAGCAGCGCCACGACCACTACCGCGCCCAGGAGGAAGGCCGGCTGCTCCAGAAACACGAAGGACGTGCCATCGAAGTCGACACCCGCGTCGGCGCCGGCGAGGACGCCCACGAGCAGCACCGGCAGCAGGGGCCGGATGCCGATGGCCGCGGCGATACCCGCGCCCTGCAGAAGATCGAAAGCGAAATCCATCGTCGTACCTCCGGCGGAGGGCGCATGACGATAGACCAGACCCCTGTCGCGGCGGAGGCCCGAGCCTCGCGAAACGTTTGCGGGCTGATGTCCTCGCGACGAGATGCCCGGCCATGATCGAGCGCCCGACCACTCAACACGAACTCGAGCGAGCGCTCGAACGACCGGGGGGCCATCTCGAACGCCCTCTGATCTGTCGCCTCAGCTGTCTCCGGCGGCGAAATCCTCTGGCGAGACCTGGTCGAGGAACTCCTTGAACTTGTCGACCACCTCTTCGGTGTCCTCGACCTCGTGCTCAAACTCGATCGCCGACTCGGCGATCACTTCTTCGGCCGCGAAGATCGGGGCCCCAGAACGAACCGCTAGCGCGAGCGCGTCGCTCGGGCGGGAGTCGATCTCCACCTCGCGACCGCCGACGGTCAGCGTGATCGTCGCGTAGAACGTGTTTTCGCGCAGCTCGGTGACGGCCACGCGGGTGCAGGCGACATCGAGTTCGCCGAGCATGTCGAACAGCAGGTCATGGGTCATCGGACGCGGGGTGGTGGCGCCTTGGAGCTTCATCAGAATCGCAGCAGCCTCCGGATGCCCGATCCAGATCGGAAGGAACTTGTTCGTGTCAACGGCCTTGAGCAGCACGATGGGCTGCTTGCCCACCATGTCGAAGCTCACGCCGTAGATGACCATCTCCTGCAAGAACGCTCCTGAGCCGAGGTAGGCGCCAAGTATAGGCATGGGCCAGGGCCACTCCGGACGTCGTTGCAGCACTTCGGCGCCCGGAAAAATCGCTGCCCGCGGCCGTCCCTGAGCTTCTCGCGGCCGCATGCTGAGGGCTCCGTTCGGAGGCGAACCTGAGGAGGCCAGAGTTCGGTTCCCTCGCGTGAACGGAACGCAGCACGCCATGGGCGATCCAGGATTCGAACCTGGGACCTCTTCCTTATCAGAGAAGCGCTCTAACCGACTGAGCTAATCGCCCGAGCGGCGGGATGATAGCGGCCGGCAGGGCTCACCCCGGGGGGCGAGGCGGCGGTTACGGGCGGGCCGCCGGGAGTCCGTACACACACTCGCGAGCGGCCTGTGTGACCGGTTCGCGCAGCTCAGCCTGGCTCAGTTCAACGCGAACGCTCCAAGGCGCTCTGCGAGGTCCATCGCCTCGGCGTGCGTATCGACGGTCAGCGAGATCCGGTAGCCGGTTCCTGCGGGTGCCACGGCCACGTCGCGACCGAGCGCGCGACCGAGCGCCTCCTCGATCTCGGCGGTTGCGGCGGCCTGATCGGGGTCGACGTCAGCCCGGGGCCGAGGGGCCACGCGGGTGGTGAGCTTGGTCTCGCCGGTACCCGGGTTGACCGCGCGCGCACGATCCTCCGTATGGCGGACGGTCCAGCCGTGCTCGGCGGCCGAACGTGCCAGCCCGCGGCGTGACGCATGGTCGACGGCCAGCAGCAGCGCTCGGCCGTGTCCCTCTGTCAGGCGGCCGGCCTCCAGCAACTCCAGCGCCTCGTCCGGAAGGTCCAGGATGCGCAGCAGGTTCGATACCGCCACACGAGAGCGGCCCACGCGCCGTCCGACTTCCTCACGAGTCAGGCCCAACTCGTCGACGAGCAGCGCACACGCTCGCGCCTCCTCGACCGGATTGAGGTCTTGGCGAACCATGTTCTCGATCAGCGCGAGCTCGAGGGAAGCCTGATCATCATGGGCCTCGACGACCGCCGGGATCGTGTCGAAGCCGGCCATGCGCGCCGCTCGCACCCGTCGCTCTCCGGCGATCAACTCATACGACCCGCCAGGCAACGGGCGGACGAGCACCGGCTGAAGGACGCCGCAAGCCTTCAGTGAGTCGGCCAGGCCGACGAGCGCCTGCTCGTCGAAGTGCAGCCGCGGCTGGCGAGGATTGGGGGCCACGAGCTCGATCGGGATATTCCGGAGCTCGGGATGACGCGCGTCACCCGGACGCTCTGATGACAGGATCGCGGCCAGGCCGCGGCCCATCCCTCTGGACCGCTCAGCCACGAGCCGCCACCTCCTTTGCGAGTTCGAAGTAGGCCGTCGACCCGGCGCAGTGCGGATCGTGATGGATGACCGCGCGACCGAAGCTGGGGGCCTCGCCGACACGCACGTTTCGTGGAATCACCGTGTCGAAGACGAGTTCCGGGAAGTGCGTGCGGACTTCTCGGGCAACATCCTGTGCGAGCTTGGTCCTGTGGTCGTGCATCGTCAACAGCATTCCCGCGACCGTCAACCTCGGGTTCAGCTCCCGCCTGATGAGCGAGAGGGTGTCGAGCAGGCCGGCGAGGCCTTCGAGCGCGAAGTACTCCGTTTGCACCGGGACGATCACCCGGTCGGCGGCGACCAGCGCGTTCACGGTCAACGGCCCGAGCGAAGGAGGACAGTCCAGGATCACGAACGCGTACCCCTGCCGAATCCCTGCCAGGGCGTCCCGAAGGCGGTACTCGGAACCCGGAAGCCGCGGAAGCTCCATCGTCGCGCCGGCGAGGTCCGGTGTCGAGGCCAGCACCGAGAGATTGGCGATCGATGTCCCCACCACGGCTTCCGCCGCAGACACGTCTCCGCTCAGCACGTCGTAGAGACCGACAACCGCGTCGCGGTCGATGCCGAGTCCGGTACTCGCGTTTCCCTGTGGATCGACATCGACGACCAAGGTCGGATAGCCCGCCTCCGCGATACACGCAGCGACGTTGACCGCCGTGGTCGTCTTGCCGACTCCACCCTTCTGGTTGGCGATCGCGTAGACGGTGCTCATGGGGGCGAAGCTACCGCGGGTTCCGGCGGATTCGTGCCCGAACCATCGGGTGTCACGCTTCTGAAGCAGAGATGGGACGCTTCAGTGCCATTCCGGCGCGGCGCGGGAACTGGGCGGGGGTCTCGGCATGCTTCCGGAAGGTCCAGAGGGTGCGGTTCTGCGACGCGGGATACGGACGGACAGGGTCGAGGCCGACGAATTCGAGGCCGACCGCGCGCGCCGCGGCGAGGCCCTCGGCCTCCTCGACCGGCTCCACGTCGCCCTTCCAACAGACCAGGTGCCCGCCCATGGCCAGCAGTGGTGCGGCGTACTCGCACAACACCCCCACCGGGGCCAGCGCCCTCGCCGTGACGGCACCGAACTCCGCGTCGGTCCGGCCGAAGTCTTCGATGCGCGTCCAAACCGCCGTGGCGTTCTGGAGCCCGGTCGTCTCGATCGCCGAGGTGATGAACTCTGCTTTGCGACGGGTGGCTTCGACGAGCACGACGGTCGCCATAGGGCGTGCGGCCGCGATCACGAGACCGGGGATCCCGGCGCCGGCCCCCAGATCCGCGATGGCCTGGGGGTGCCCGACGCGGGACAGTCCGCTGAGCGCATCGGCGACATGAACCTCCACTCCAGCTTCAGGGTCACGCACCGAGGTCGGGGAGGACGGGTCGGTGAGACAACCCAGCAGCGCACCAAGCTGAGCGGCGGCAGACAGCGGAAGCGAATGTTCCTCCGCAAGCGCATCCAGGCGCGCGACGACCGCCGGTGGCAGCGTCACCTACTGCGGTGAAGACCCGGCGGGCCCGACAACGAGGTGACGGTCGGGTTCGACGCCCTCGGACCAGGTCTCGACCTCGCCGCGATCCTTCAGGAACTCGTGCACGATCTTCCGCTCGACCGCGCTCATCGCGTCGAGAGCCACCGGGAGATTGGAGTCGGTGGCCCGAGCGGCCGCCTCGCCGGCTTCTCGTTCCAGGACCTGCCGACGGCGCTCGCGATACCCGGAGGCGTCGACACTCACCCGGGGGCCGGACCGACCGCCGCGCCCGGCAACCTTGTAAGCCAGATGTTGGACGGCGTCGATCGTCTGCCCGTGGCGCCCGATGAACAGCCCGAGATCGTCGCCGTCGAGGACGACACGGATCTCCCCGTCGGATTCGCCGACCTCGATTTCGGCGTCGAGATCGAGTGCGTCGGCGATCTCCTCCATCAGGTCGCTGACCCGCTGCACGGCGTCGCTCGAACTCACCTTCGCCTCCCGGATCGTTTCTTCTTCTTGCGCGGTGATGCCGGGGGAGGCCCGGTCGGCGCCCCTTGGCCACCCGGGCCGAATTGCCCCCGCCGTTCGACCCCGAACCAGCGCCGGCCAGCGCCGGCTTGGGCCCGGCCGCCCCTTCGCGGGCCCGCTTGAACAGATCACCGAGTCCCGGCGCCGGTGGATCATCCGGTCCCGGCGGCGGGCGCATCGGCCCGAGCCGTTTTCGGACGATCGCCTGCTGCACGATCGTCCAGAGATTCGTGGTGATCCAGTAGACGAGCAGACCCGCGGGGAAGGTGAAGACGAAGAAGACGAACACGAACGGAAGCGCGAGCATGATCATCCGCTGGGTCTTGTCGGCGCTGACGGACGAAAGGATCGTAGAAAGCAACTGCGACCCGACGTAGAGCACGATCAGAATGACCAGAACGCCTCCGGTGGCCTTGTCGGTCAGGTCCGGGATGAAGAAGAACGACGATGCATCGGTTTCGCCACAGGGCCTGGGGGCTGGGCTCCCGGCCGGATTGATGCTCGGGCAGATGTCGTAGCGGAGGTCGGTCCGCAGCATGTAGAAGAGCGAGATGAAGACCGGAAACTGCGCGAGTAGTGGCAGACAGGAGGCCAGCGGGTTGATGCGGTTCTCCTTGTAGAACTTCATCATCTCCTGGTTCAGGCGCTCACGATCGCCCTTGTACTTGTCCTGCAGACGCTTCATCTCGGGCTGGTGCTTGGCCAGCGACTGCATCGACTTGAACTGCTTGAGGGTGAGCGGCAACAACGCGGCGCGGACGACGAGCGTCATGGCGATGATCGATGCGCCCCAGCCGAGCCCGACGTTGTCGTGGAAGAGTTTGAGCAGCGCCTCGAAGACGTTGATCAGCGGCTGCAGGATGTTGGCGATGACGAGCATGACTCAGGCCGCGCTCCGTCCGAACAGGCGCTGGGCCTCAGGCGGGTCGAACCCGCCATGGCTCCACGGGTTGCAGCGAAGCACCCGCCAGACGGCGAGCACGGCGCCGCGGAGTATGCCGAAGCGCTCGACCGACTGCAGCGCATACGCCGAGCAGGACGGGTGATACTTGCACCGGGCCGGCAGCAGTTTCGACAGCTGCTGATAGGCCCGCAACGGAGCCAGGACGAGCGCTCTCACGACAAGACCCCCATGAGTTCGGCGAGTTCGCGGCGTACGCCGTCCATGCCCTCCCGCTCGTCCAACTCGCGAGCCTCGGGACGAGCGACCACGACGTAGTCGCTGCCGGGAGTCAGGCGATCAGCTTCGGCCCAGAACGCCTCCCGGAGCACCCGTTTCACGCGGGTGCGGTCTACGGCCCCACCCACCTTGCGTGAAACGGAGACACCGAGACGGGGACCGTCTTCCGTTTCACGTGAAACGTCGTCGGCGTCGCGGGGGAAGGCGTAGAGCACGAGGTAGCGGTTCGCCTTGGAGCGACCCTGCCGGTAGACGCGGTCGAACTCGGCGCTGCGTGACAGGCGACGCCGCTTGGGCGCCATGCTCAGACGGTGAGCCGCTTGCGGCCCTTGTCACGCCGACGCTTCAGCGTGAGACGTCCGGCCTTGGTGGCCATCCGGGCGCGAAACCCGTGGGTACGAGCGCGCTTGCGCTTCTTGGGTTGGTAGGTGCGCTTCATCGCGGCGACGAGAATAGCGGGGTGGCTGTGCAGTCCTGTCGACCACCTGTGCACACACCTGTCGACCCGATCGTCGAAACGTTCGCGATTTGCGAACTGGGCACCGGAAACATCCACCGAAGCCTCTCTCTCGGGGGGGCCCGACGCTATCTTCCCGGCTTCGGGTCCTCGGGCCCCCTCGAACAACTCCGCCGAACGTCTACCCATCCGGGAGGACGCCACTCGCCCGTGCCCGCCGCTTCCTCCCACCCCTCCTTCGACGCTCCCTGGAGCCTGGTCCGGACCGAACTGCGCGGAGCCGTCTCCGAGGCGAACTGGGATCTATATCTGGGGCGTCTCGTAGCGAGGGAGGTCGTCGGCGACGTCCTCGTCCTCGAGGCGCCGGATTCGGTCCGTTCCTGGGTCAACGACCGCTTCGGCCGTTTGCTCCAGACCTGCGCCGCGGCCGTGCTGGGAGCGGACGTCCGCGTCGAGTTGATCGCCCCGGGAAGCTCGTCGCTCGCGGTCGCCGAACCGGCGAGCACCCCCCCGTCGCGGACGACGCGAGGGCCGTCCGGGCCCGTCGGGCGGACCGACGACTTCCACCCGAGGCTGACCTTCGACCAGTTCGTCATCGGCGACTCCAACCGCCTCGCCCACGCCGCGGCCCTGTCAGTGGCCGAGATGCCAGGACTCGCCTACAACCCGCTGTTCATCTGCGGCCCCCCGGGACTCGGCAAGACCCACCTGCTGCACTCCATCGCGAACTACGTTCAGTGCTACGGGGCGGGTGCGACGGTTCGCTACACCACCGTGGAGGCGTTCACGAACCACTTCGTCGGTGCGCTGCACGGGGGGTCGATCGAGGCGTTCAAGGACGAGTATCGGAGCGCCGACGTGTTGCTCGTCGACGACGTCCAGTTCCTCCAATCCAAGCTCAAGACCGAGCAGGAGTTCTTTCACACGTTCAACGCGGTCTACGAGTCCGGTGCACAACTCGTGCTCACGTCAGACCGCCTCCCGCGGGACCTCGACGCGCTCGAAGACCGCCTGCGTGAGCGCTTCGAGGCGGGCCTGGTGACCGACGTCGCCCCGCCGGATTTCTCGACGCGGCTGACGATCCTGCGCAAGCGTGCCCGCCAGGACGGTCTCGTCGACGTCGACCCCGGGGCGCTCGAGTTGATCGCCGAGCGCGTCGATCAGAACATCCGGGCACTCGAGGGGGCGTTGATCCGGGTCGTGGCGTTCGCCTCGCTGACCGACCAGCGTCTCGACGCGGACCTGGCGGCCGAGGTGCTGGCGGGTCTGTACCCCGACTTGAAGCCCAGTCGACGCACGGTCGAGGAGATCCAGCAGCGCACTTGTGCGGCATTTGGAGTCACGGTGGAGGACGTGCGTTCCACCAGTCGCTCCGCCGTGATCGCGTGGGCCCGATCCGTCGCGATGTACCTCTCGCGCGAGCTCACCGACGCGAGCCTTCCGGCCATCGGCCGGGAGTTCGGCCGCAACCACACCACGGTGCTCGCCGCCTGCCGGCGAACCGGCGAGCGCATGGCCACCGACCCGAAGGCCTTCGACACGGTCCGGCGTCTCACCGAGGAACTGCGAACCGGCCGATGATCCGGATGCCTGTGCAGCAGCACCGGAAGATGCTGGAGCGTCCTCTCGAGTTGACAGACTCCGCCGGCTCATGACCAGTTCGTGCACAGGGGGAATTCCGCAACGAGCAGCGATTCCTGCCGCAACCACACAGACACACAGGCCTGATGACTACGTCCTGTCTAGAGTCGCCCTCTTCAATCCGATCGAGCGAGCGAGATGAAGCTTTCCACCCGTCGCGAGGATCTCTTCGCGCAACTGCAGACCGTGACCCGTGCCGCATCGACGCGCAGCGCGATCCAGGCCCTTTCCGGCGTCCAAATCCTGGCGACCGCCGCGGGAATCGAACTACGAGCGACCGACATGGAGATCGGCCTGCGCGTTTCGGTGCCCGGTGAGGTTGTCCGGGAAGGGGCAGCGGTGCTTCCCGCCCGACTGCTCGTCGACGTCGTCCGTGCAATGCCCGGCGATGCCGTCTCACTCGAGTTGCGTGCGGCCGAGCAGGACATCGAACTGATCGCTGGTTCGGCGACGTTCCACATCAGGACGCTGCGCCTGGAGGATTTCCCGCCGTTTCCCGAGGCGGAGGGTGACACTCGGGTGGAAGTCCCGGCCGCGGCGTTCGTCGAGACGGTCGGCAAGGTCGCCCGCTCGGCTTCCCGTGATGAGACTCGCCCCGTGCTCACCGGCATCCTGGTCTCGGCTACCGGCGACGAACTGCGGATGGTCGCGACGGACTCGTATCGCCTGTCGGTCAAGGAGACCAAGCTCGACGCGCCGCTGGCCGGCGAGTTCGAGGCCAACGTGCCGGCTCGCGCGTTGCAGGAGCTCGCACGCATCGTCGGCCACGTCGGGGCGGAGTCGTTGGCGGTCGCGGTGCGGACGAACCAGGTGATCTTCGAAGCGGGATCGGGAGACCAGGCTGTCGTCCTGTCGTCGAGACTCATCGACGGGCAGTTCCCGAACTACCGCCAGTTGTTGCCCGACGCCTACGAGCACGAGTTGCGGCTCGCCGGCGCGGAAGTCACGGACGTCGTCCGCCGGATCTCGCTGCTGGCGCAGAAGAACGCCCCGTTGCGGCTGGCGTTCAAGGAGGGGGAGCTGACCGTGTCGGCCCGCACGCCCGACATCGGTGAGGCCTCGGAATCGATTCCCGTTCCGTTTCAGGGTGAACCGCTGGAGATCGGGTTCAATCCTGACTTCCTGCGCGACGGGTTGGAGGGCGTGGACGACGGGGATGTGTTGCTCAAGCTGATCTCGCCGCTTCGGCCGGGGCTCATCTCGGCCGCCGACGGCAGTGGGTTCCTCTATCTGCTGATGCCGATCCGGCTCAACGTCTAGCCGTTCGTGCGCGTCAGACGCCTGGCGCTGCGTAACTTCCGCTGCTACGAAGCGGCGGAGATCCGGCTCGGGCCGGGGATGACGGTCGTGACCGGTCCGAACGGCGCCGGGAAGACCGCGCTGCTGGAAGCGCTGTACTTCGCGTGCACCGGCCGGTCGTGCCGGACCGCCAACGAGCGCGAGGTCGTGCGCTTCGGCGCGCAGGTCACACGGCTCGAGCTCGACGTGGAATCCCGCGACGGCCCGCACGCCATCGCGGTCGGCTTCCAGCCCGGAGAAGTCAAGAAGATGACCGTGGACGGGGCGTCCGTCGAGCGTCTCAGCGATCATCCCTCGCGACCCCTGGTTTCGGTCTTTCTCCCGGACCGCCTCGAGTTGGTCTCCGGGACGCCCTCGCTGCGGCGTTCACACATCGACCAGGTCGTGGCCGCCCTGTGGCCTGCGCGTGCGGGAACCCGCCGGTCGTATTCGGCGACGCTGGCACAGCGCAACGCGCTCGTGGCGTCGATCCGTGCCGGTCGTGCCGGCCGCTCGTCGCTGCCGGCGTGGGATGCGGAACTGGCCCGCCACGGCTTCGCGCTCATGGGTGATCGAGCAGAGGTGGTGATGCGGCTCCGGGAGCGCTTCTCCGACCACGCGGACTCGCTCGGCCTCGAGGGCGACCCCACGCTGACCTACCGGCCGCGCTCGAAGGCGACCTCGGTGGAGCAGCTCGCCGCCGAGTTCGCCGAGCGCGTCGACGGAGATCTCGAGCGCGGGTTCACCGGGCACGGTCCGCACCGCGACGAGTTGGTGTTCATGCGGGCCGAGCGCGACCTCCGCTCCTACGGGTCTCGTGGGCAGCAGCGACTCGGCCTGCTGGCCCTGCTCCTCGCCGAGCGAGAGGAGCTTGCCGCGGTTCGGTCGGCCACGCCGCTCATGCTGCTCGACGACGTCATGAGCGAGCTCGATGGATTCCGGCGCGAGCGACTGGTCGAGGTGCTCACGGGCCACGGCGGCCAGAGCGTGATCACCACGACCGAGCTCGAGCTCGTACCGGGTGCCGAGGATGGGGCGGTCGAGCGCATCGCGGTCGCCGACGGCACGGTCCTGCAGGCGGCGCCCGCGTGAGGCGCGGAGTGCCGAAGCCGCTCGCGCCGGCACTGCTGCGAGTCGCTGATTCGGTGATGCCGGCCACCCTGCTCGCCGAGGTCCAGCGTGTCTGGCCGGATGTCGCGGGAACGGTCCTGGCGGGCGTCGCCGAGCCTGTGTCCGAGCGCGACGGCGTGGTCACGGTGGCGTGCGGATCGGCCGTCTGGGCGCAGGAGCTCGACCTGCTCTCCGAGCGCTTCACCGACGCGCTCAACGTGGCGCTCGGCAGGCCCGTCGTCAAACGCCTGCGTGCGGTCGCGACGCCGCGTCCGTCGTGACCCATATTTGGTGCTGATTTGCAGGGATTTTCGGACGGGGAAGGCCGTCGATCCGCCGTCCCAACCTGCTAGACTTATGTCTCCAGTGGAACGACCCTGGCCGCGCACCGAAACGGGTGCCGTAGGCGGGGTCCTTTGTGTGTAGGACGGAGATATCTCGGTGAGTGACGCAACGCCCGACGGCATGAAGCCGACCGGCTCCTATGACGCGCAGGACATCACCGTCCTCGAAGGTCTCGAGGCGGTCCGGAAGCGACCCGGCATGTACATCGGGTCCACCGGCGTGCGCGGTTTGCACCACTTGGTCTACGAGGTGGTCGACAACTCGGTCGACGAGGCACTCGCAGGGCACGCGACGAGCGTCGACGTGACGATCCATCCCGACAATTCCGTGACGGTGATCGACGACGGTCGCGGGATCCCGGTCTCTCTGCATGAGGGCGAGGGCAAGCCGGCCGTCGAGGTCGTGCTGACCGTCCTGCACGCCGGCGGTAAGTTCGGCGAGGGCGGCGGTTACAAGGTCTCCGGCGGATTGCACGGCGTCGGTGTTTCGGTCGTGAACGCGCTGTCGGAGTTGTTGCGGGTCACCGTGCGGCGGGACGGTTTCACGTGGTCGCAGGACTACGTCCGTGGTGCACCGCAGGGCACGCTGCACAAGGGTGAGCCGACGACGGAGACGGGAACGACCATCATGTTCGCGCCCGATCCCGAGATCTTCGAGACGCTGGACTTCGAGTTCGCGACCCTCGAGCAGCGGCTGCGCGAGACCGCGTACCTGACCCGGGGTCTGCGGATCACGCTGACCGACGAGCGCGCGGAGGGACACCGGGCCGACTTCCATTACGAGGGCGGCATCAGCGACTTCGTCTCCTACCTCAACAAGAACAAGGACCCGATCGGGTCGAAGGTCATCTTCTTCGAGACCGAGGGCCCGGACGGAGCCGTCGAGGTGGCGATGCAGTGGAACTCCTCCTACCAGGAGTCGATCTTCTCCTTCGCCAACAACATCAACACCCACGAGGGCGGCACGCATCTCTCCGGCTTCCGTTCGGCGCTCACGCGCACGATCAACAAGTACGCCCGGGAGAAGGGCGAGCTCAAGGAGCGCGACGACAACCTCTCGGGCGAGGACGTGCGCGAAGGGCTGACCGCGGTGATCTCCGCCAAGCTGGCCGAGCCGCAGTTCGAGGGCCAGACCAAGACCAAGCTCGGCAACCCGGGCATGCAGGGCTTTGTCGAGTCGGTCGTCAACGCCAAGCTGGCCGAGTTCCTCGAGGAGAACCCCGCCGAGGCGCGGCAGGTCATCCGCAAGTCGGTTTCGGCTTCGCAGGCGCGTGCCGCAGCCCGCAAGGCACGCGATCTCACGCGCCGCAAGTCGGTGCTGGAGAACTCCGCGCTGCCCGGCAAGCTCGCCGACTGCTCGGTTCGCGATCCCGCCCTCACGGAGCTGTTCATCGTCGAGGGCGACTCCGCCGGCGGCTCGGCCAAGCAGGGCCGTGATCGCGCCACTCAGGCCATCCTGCCGTTGCGCGGGAAGATCCTCAATGTCGAGAAGGCGCGGATCGACAAGGTGCTTCAGAACACGGAGATCCAGGCGCTGATCACCGCGCTCGGCACCGGAGTCCGGGATGAGTTCGACGCCGAGAAGCTGCGCTACCACAAGATCGTCCTGATGACGGACGCCGACGTGGACGGCGCGCACATCCGAACGCTGATTCTCACGCTCCTGTTCCGCGAGATGCAGCCACTCATCGAGGCTGGGTACATCTACATCGCCAAGCCGCCGCTCTACAAGCTCGTCCAGGGCAAGCGGGAGCGCTACATCGAGAAGGAATCCGAACTCGAGGCCATCCTGCTCGGCGACAAACTCGAGCGCTTCGAGGTGGCCGATCACTCGGGCACGGCGTTCAAGCTCACCGAGACCCGCTGGCAGCGCTACTCGCGTCTGCTCAAGCAGTACGAGGGCTGGGCGAGCGTGCTGCGCGTGGAGCACGGCAACGACGTCGTCACCTTCCTCGAGGAGTCCCAGATCCTCGACGAGCAGGTCAAGACGGCAACCGAACTCGAGACGCTGATGCGCGGCGAGGACCCCGAGGAGGAGCCCTACACCACCGAAGTCGTCGGGATCGACGAGATCTTCGTGCGCGTCAAGGCGGTCGAGCGCAAGTCCAACCTCGCGCGCACCCATCGGATCCGTCGCTCGCTGTTCGAGGCCAACGAGTACCGGCAACTCGCCCGCGTGCACGCCGAGATGGTGTCCCTCGCCGGCATGCCACCGTTTCACGTGAAACTCGGGGACGAGACCGCGGAGGCGCTTTCATTCGAGGATCTGCGCCGAGCTGTTCTTGAGGTTTCCGGGAAGGGCGTCAAGCTCCAGCGCTTCAAGGGGTTGGGCGAGATGAACGCCGACCAGTTGCGCGAGACCACGATGGACCCCGCGAGCCGCACGCTCGCGCAGGTCACGATGGACGACGCGGCCGCCGCGGATGCGCTGTTCACGAT